>Ga0310121_10000164_pt1 | contig 68948 bp, 60 predicted proteins | sample CB27_Tmax_986_MG_FD_203504 | JGI IMG/M metagenome (GOLD analysis project Ga0310121, IMG submission 203504) | Marine microbial communities from Western Arctic Ocean, Canada - CB27_Tmax_986 | ecosystem: Environmental > Aquatic > Marine > Oceanic | place: Canada: Western Arctic Ocean | collected... | reverse complement strand
TAGGGGTTTGGAGTCACTGTGACTCGTCCACCTGTTTGAATGACTTGAACTGGCCTAAATCCCTTTCGTACGGCGCCATCGCACCTACTGAGTGACAGCAACGTTCACATAAGCGTTCGTCCAGCAACACTGGTTACCAAAGCTCCCGTTGAGCACTTGCACCAGTAGCACATAGTCACCGGGTTCGCTGAATGTCACTTCGGTGGTCTGCTCGACGGGAACCATACCCACCTCGATCCCACTGCTTTCGGGGGTGAAACTCACATCACCCCGTGGTCCACTAAATTTTATCCAGCTCAAGCTCTGTCGGGAAAGACTTATTTCGTCATCCTGGCTACGTTGTTGGCCACCTACCGTCATGCTCGGCAGGGCATTCGAAATCGTAAGTGGAAGCGGAGTCCCAACCCGAGTCGTGATCGGCCCAGCCGTCGCGCCGCCCTTACCTCTTACCTCTGGCCCGGATGGCACGATGAACTTGACCAGGGGTGCTGTGCGATCTCCCCCGAAAACGCGATTCTCTTCGTCCCCCTCCATCGCCATACCCACAGAATTCGTGAGATTGTCAATCCTATACGGTCTCACTGAGATATGGCCTGGTACGCGATAGGTTTGACCATCGATTCGTAAGTTCCACCAAACACGCTCACTTCCTATATCCGCTGGTACATTCACGACGAAGACGCAGGTCTTGCCCTGCAGACTTCTTCCAGTGGTCCCCCGTAGGGCACCTGGTGCGCTCCGTGTTGGGTCGAACTCACGGGGTCCCTGAGCTACGAAGTGGGTGGGTTGAACACCGTTAAAGCGGGCTGGTTCGAGGAAGTTGTCCTCTCCGATAGGGATGTCCAGCACCTCTATCCGGTTCAGGCTAAAGTAACCGAAGCAGAGATCATATGTCCCGTCTTCGTTGGGATACCATCCCTCAAAGATCGGAAGAACGGGCTGACCGTAATCGCGCACAGTTCGTATTTTCAAGTCCGTTTGCATTAAGGGATGAGTGGGCGTCAGTTGTGCATCTAACGTTTGCACGTTCGCGAGCACAAGCCCCGCAATTAGAAGTCCCATCTGTGCCGACAGGGTTCGAGATCTCATCGTCATATCTTCCACTTAAATGGGGAGTCTTCCGACAAACCGTCTAGTTGGATGTGCCCACGCCATGATCAAGCCACAACCTCAAAGCTCGCCTAACCGCTGCCCTAAACTACAGTCGGGAAAGACCCGAGAAAGAACCCGATCCCAACGAATAAGGCAGAGGGGCACGTCCAAATCCTCTGGGACGCACCCCTTACCTTCCTTAAGACATCAGACAGAAACCGCCAGGCTCCCAAGTTCGACCTATAGAGCCGGTGCTACCTCATTGCCATCGGCTTCCCATCCCGATCGGAAACCAGCCGCGCGAAATCTTCATCGCTGTAAAACGTCATCCCGACCCGCAATCTCCACATCTCATCAACCGTGCGGGACCGGCCTAACACCCACTGGTCGGGATCAGGATTCTGGCCATTGTTCTCCGTGTTATCAAAGATCGTCGTGATCATGATCGTCGTACCCTCTGGCAACAGAGGCTGTGCATCTTCTTCGTAAATGAACTGCGTATGCCAACGCTGGTCCCAGTCAAGCTTATTAAGCAATTCGTACCGGCCGTCTGGATAGAGAACCTCCAAGATGTTGTAACCGCCGAGCAGATGCATATGTCCCCGGAGTGAGTGAACCTTGGCATTCCCTTCGAGACGGAAAGACGTCTTATAAATTGCCTGGCTATTCGGCGGGATGATGAGAGGATTATCCTCCATTCCCGGCATCGACGTTTGGTCGAAGACGACGTCGCCCTCGGTCGGATACGGGATCTCACCCTCCGGATACAGCCACACCCCGACCTGCAGTGAGACATCTTCTAGGTCTGCCGTAAGCCTGGCCGGATAGAAATGCGGATTGAATAAGACCTGGTCTCCCTCTTTCAGGAGTCTTCCAGTACCCTCGGGGTAGATAGCACCCTTTACACCGACCGCTGCCTCTGCCAGCTGGTCCCGCTGACTGGCCCTAACCTCCGGAGGCGGCTGGTGGGTTCCCGGCCCCTGATACACGTCTTCCGGCATCCGATTGATCACTCTAGCCGAGCCGTGGTGGAAGACCCCATAAAATTCTGGCTTCGCAGGTCTGAGCTCCACGGCCCTGACCCAGCGCTCTCCCGTTATCCCAAGTTCTGGCGTCATTTCCACGGGATACAAGTTGGGCCACTGGTCCATCCCGTTGGCCCTAACGGTGTATCCAGGAGAAGTGATAATCACATCCGGCCCACGACCCAATTCATCCTGGAATGTCCACTCCGAACCCCAATCGGGGAAAACCGGATTCGGCAGAAGATCGGCCTGATCACCTAAAGGAGCGCCTGCATCCACCCACTGGGCAATCGTTTCGATCTCATCGTTCGTGAGCGATGGGTCATTCTGGAAGTGTTGGATTCCCACCCCTACATCCAATGGCCACGGTGGCATGAATCGGTTTTCTACGTTGTACTTGATCAGAGGAGCAAAAGACCGTGCGTCTTCATAGGTCAAGAGGGTCATCGGAGCAACACTCCCCTCTCGATGACACCGTTGGCAGTTTTCTTGAAGTATCGGTGCCACATCCTTGGCGTAGGTGATAGAAGTCGGAGCCTGGGCTGCAGCGATTGCCGGTAACACCAGTCCTAAAATCCCTCCCCACATGAAGCTTTCAAAGCCTCTCTGGATCCAGTTCTTGCCTTTCATGTCGCAGTGCTCTCCTTGGTGGAGAATGACCAGATTCGCCCGTCTAATGAGTAACGTGGAATCACCCTCTTCGCAAGCAAAGCGCGTATCCCCAGCCTTGACAGAGATACTCACTCACATGATACCACTCATGAACTTGTTCCTCAGCGCCTCGCGGTCGACCTGCTCACCTCTCAGATAGACCTCAGAGACCCGACGCAGATTGTTGATGTCGTCCAGAGGGTTCGCATCAAGCACTACGAACGAAGCGTTCTTTCCGGCCGCAACCATCCCGAGGTCATCGAGTTCGAGAAGCTCGGCGTTGATTCTTGTTGCCGCGAGGATTCCCTCCATAGGAGTAAGTCCGCACCTCACCATGTCCCTGATTTCCGTGACCGCGGTCCATGCAACGCTCGTTCCAGAATCCGTCCCCATGCCTAGGACCATACCGGCTTCGTGATTCCTTCCCATGTTCCGACACTGGAGAGGAAACTGAGAATTCGGATCGGGGGGACCGGCGGCCTGCTGGCGCTCTACCTGTTCTCGCATCCTCTCGATTTCGAAGGGCGGCAGGGTTTCACTCAGCCACGGAAGGTCTTCCATCGTCAGTGGGTTGCCAGGAAGGTTTGGGATGCTCCAGACCTCAGGGTGTTCCCTGACCAACGCGAGGTATTCATCATCGACATCCCTGTCACGAACCGTGTGTACGAAACCGTCAACACCCGACTGCAGGATATCCTTCGCGTCCGCGAGGGCGCTTGTTGTACCTACATGTGTGACAACCCGCATTCCGTTTGCATGCGCTTCATCGACGATGGCTCGCAACACATTCGGCTCAACCTTCGGTACCCTGCCCCCTCTGTCATCGACCCAGACCTTGACGAATTCCGATCCGAGTGCGCGTAGTTCCTGGACGGCCGTCCTACCCTCCCCCTCCGTCATCGCGCCACGCGGAATCCCGAGTCGATAGTCGGACGTGGGACCTGCCATGGGTGTTGCGGCAATTCCACGACCCGACGTAAAAAATAATGCGGCATTCGGGATCACTTCGTCTTGCATCCGGAACGCGAGTTCCTCATCAAACTCGAGTCCCAGGCTCATCGTGGCCGCCACGCCGTGGTACGCGCTTCTCTCGAGATGCTCAACGAGGATCTCGCGCGTATAGTTGTCTTTGCTATTGGTGCCATCCTTTACGTTCGTCAGCCCGATGTGCTGGTGGCCATCGATCAGCGCGGGTATCACGGTTTTACCCGTCAGATCCACTCGAACAGCGCCGTCCGGGGGCTCCATCTCACCCTGTCGACCAACCCAGGTGAATGTGTTGCCTTCTACGAGAAAGGCAGAATTCTCTATCGGTGCGTTATCATCACCAACGATGAGCCGAGCACCTTCGAACCAGATCACATCGCCGGTTGCCTGTGGTGGCTCGCCCTCCGGCGAACAGGACATGGTCAAGAGTAGAAGACCGTACAACAGCATCCTGAACCGTAACATGGTGCTCTCCCGACAAGTGGTGTGCGGACTTACGCACAAAAGTAGGACCTCATATCTCAACAGCACAACTCGCGAAGCGGACTACTGCTCGCTCAGTGCGAAAGGCGAATTCCGCCAAAGAACACGATGCTCCTCGTCACATCGGTGTTCGACAATACTGCTGACAATTCTATTAACCCCGACCCGGAGTAGTGGGGATGTGCGGCAGACCGGACCCGGACGAAATGAGCTATATGTGGATCGAATTCACTTATTTGCCGGACGAGGAACTGAAAATATTTTTGAGCCAGAGAAAGCAGGTGGAGGAGTCGGAGAATGCCACAGGAGGCCGCGCTGGTCCTTTCGGTTGGTTCCCGAAAACCAGCGGGGCAGAGGGCCAAAAGCCCCCCGCCCCGGGATACGTTCTCGAATAAGCTAGACAGGCTTTAGATCACATCATTCCGCCCATTCCTCCGCCCATTCCTCCTCCGCCCATTCCTCCGCCCATTCCTCCGCCGGCACCCGCCCCTTCGTCCTCAGGGCGCTCGACCACGACACACTCTGTGGTCAGCAGAAGTCCCGCGATCGATGCCGCATTTTGGAGGGCCGTACGAACAACCTTCGTAGGGTCAATCACCCCTGCTTTGACAAGGTCCTCATACTCTTCCGTCGCCGCATTGAACCCGAAGTTCTGATCCTTCGATTCCCGTACTTTTGCGACAACGATCGACCCCTCGACGCCGGCGTTCGTAGCAATCAACCGGATCGGTGCCTCAAGCGCCCGACGAAGGATGTCGACTCCAATTGCCTCTGCGTGATCCGCTAGCTGGAACTCACCCAGTTTGGTCTGCGCCCGAAGGAGCGCAACTCCGCCACCGGCCACGATCCCTTCCTCCACAGCGGCACGCGTAGCGTGAAGAGCATCCTCGACTCGAGCCTTCTTCTCCTTCATCGCAGTCTCAGTAGCGGCGCCCACGTTGATCACGGCTACTCCGCCCGAAAGCTTTGCAAGCCGTTCCTGGAGCTTCTCCTGGTCGTAGTCGGAGGTGGACTTGTCGATCGCGACCCGAATCTCCTCGATCCGGCCTTTGATCTTCCTCTCCTCACCCCCGCCGTCAACGATCGTAGTGTCGTCCTTATCGATAACGATCCGCTTGGCCTCGCCCAGGTCGGAAGTGACCGCATTCTCCAGCTTGAACCCCAACTCCTCGGAGATGACCTGCCCACCAGTGAGCACGGCAATGTCCTCAAGCATCGACTTTCGGCGGTCTCCGAATCCCGGCGCCTTCACTGCGCACACCTTTAGCGTTCCACGTAGCTTGTTCACTACCAGAGTGGCCAGGGCCTCTCCCTCGACATCTTCGGAGAGAATCACTAAGGGCTTACCCAGTTGCGCCACCTTCTCGAGGATCGGAAGAAGGTCCTTCATATTCGAAATTTTCTTGTCGTGGATGAGGATCATCGCATCCTCGAGCACCGCTTCCATTCGCTCTGGATCCGTAACGAAGTACGGAGAGAGATAACCCCGATCAAACTGCATCCCTTCGACTGTCTCGAGGGTGGTGGCGAGCCCTTTGGCCTCTTCTACGGTTATGACGCCGTCCTTACCAACCTTCTCCATCGCGTCGGCGATCAGATCTCCGATCTCCGAGTCAGAGTTTGCCGATATCATACCAACCTGGGCTATCTCTTTCTTGCCCTTGGTATCGACGGACAGCGCCTGCAGATTCTTGACCACCTCATCAACCCCCTGGTCAATGCCGCGCTTGATCGCCATGGGATCACTTCCAGCGGTGACATTCTTGAGACCCTCTCCAAAGATCGCCTGAGCCAGAACGGTGGCGGTGGTTGTGCCATCCCCGGCGAGATCCGAGGTCTTTGTGGCGACCTCCTTCACCATCTGGGCACCCATGTTCTCAATAGGGTCTTCCAACTCTATTTCTTTCGCGACCGAGACTCCATCCTTGGTCACGCTCGGTGCCCCAAACTTGCGGTCGATCACTACGTTTCGACCTTTGGGACCCAAGGTGACTCTCACGGCATGACTCAGCTTGTCCACGCCGACCTTGAGCTTGTGACGGGCTTCGGTATCGAACTCGAGTTCCTTTGCGGCCATCAGTGCTATCTCCTTACCATCCAGTGATCGAGCGTTCTCATGCGTGAATTGGCGTGACTCCGGGGCGATCCGGCTCTATGCTGGATCAGCCGTCGATCACGGCCAGAATGTCGGACTCCCGAAGGATGAGGTAATCCTCCTCCTCCACGGTCACCTCGGTGCCCGAGTACTTCCCATACAGCACAGTATCTCCTTCCTCTACATCTGGAGCGAGCCGTTCGCCCTGCTCCGAAAGTTTCCCGGGCCCCACGGCCACTACCTTGCCTTGCTGTGGCTTTTCCTTCGCGGTGTCGGGAATGTAAAGGCCGCCCCGAGTCTGCTCCGCCTCATCTAAGGCCTGAACCACGACCCGGTCGGCGAGGGGCTTAACCTTCGATGCAATCGTATTCGCCATGCGTATTCCTCCGTACTCCACGGTGGTTTTCAAAAGGGGTGGCAATCCCGCTAGCACTCACTGACTGAGAGTGCTGATAACCGGATCAAATGTATTACCAATTCGTGACATGTCAACCGGGCAAGTCACACAGTTTACAACAATTCCAGGAAACCTCTACTGTAAGTTCAGATCGGCACTAGACCACTTGTTCGGAATGGCCCCCATCCTTTAAGTTTTCGGCTCGATTTTGGCCCGATCACGCGGCCTGTTACCATCCCGAGAAGTCTTCGCTAATGCAGGAATACTACGACCTGCTCCGGGCCACGAGTCGGACTTTCTCCGTCGGAATTGAAGCCCTCCCGTCGCCTCTTCGCGACGCTGTCACGCTGGCCTATTTAGTGCTGAGGGTCGCGGACTACTTCGAGGATTCTCCCACGCTCACCCACGACGAGAAACGTAACGCGTTGGATAGGTGGGCCCGACTAGTCGAGCATGCGGGGGACACGGTGGACGCGGAGGAACTCGCACAGCTTACCTGTGCGGTCGTCCCCCAAGACCGTAATCTCCCCGATCAGTTGGCTGCACTCAGGGCCCCCTCAATCCTTGACGGCCTCTCCCGTCTGCCCACTGACTTACGTGAGCCGATACAGTCCCACGCCGCTAATACGACTCGAGGGATGTCGTACTGGGCCGAGCGCGGAGCCGACTTCCCCGATGAGTCTGCTTTGGACGACTACATGTTCGAGGTCGCTGGACGAGTCGGACTTCTCCTAACTGACCTCTTCTGTGTGTACTCGCCCCACGTGAGGAAGAGACACAATCGTCTCCTCGAGTCAGCGGTGTCCTTCGGTCTCGGTCTTCAGACTGTGAATATCATTCGCGGCTTGCATGAAGACCCCAGGCGGGGTTGGATCTTCGTACCGCGGCACATCCTGCCACCCCAGTTTACACGAGAGCAGTCCCCCCCAGACCTGCGACTCATGGAAAGCCATTGGCAGCTCGGGATCCTGAATTTTTTCGTGGCTAAGGCGGGAGGTCACATCGCGGAAGCGCTTCGCTACTGCCAGGAACTCCCACTCAGAGAGCGCGGAATCCGAGTCTTCTGTATCATCCCGGCTCTCCTCGCTCTTCAAACTGCCGGCCTAAGCCTCGGAAACCCCCAAACCTTTAGTGCGCCGGTCAAGGTGAGCCGGCCCGATGTACGCCGCATCGTCTTGTCGGCCCGATTTCTATTTTTTTCTAATACTTGGCTCGAGAGGAAGAGGGAACGGGCACTGCAGCTGGGACAGGACCTAGCAGGAAATCGTGAACTGTCCTGAGCCACGCAACGAATCATCCTCAACCCGACAGATGATCCCCTGCGATTTCCAGGCCCACGAGGGTGAGATGGGGAGCCACCTTCTCCACAAGTCTCGAATGGGGCGCTACGGTCATAGCGTGCCCCCCTGTGGCCACCACATGCGCCCCGGGACGATTCCATTCCTCCCTAATTCGCTCAATGATGCCATCCACTGCGTCAACGGAGGAGAAGAAGACTCCACTCTGAAGGCAATCTTCAGTCCGGCGACCGATGACGCGTTCCGGCCGGCGAAACGACACCCGAGGCAGCTTGGCCGTCCGCCCCGCCAACCACTCCTCGCCGGCTAACAAGCCCGGAGCAATGACGCCTCCGCAGAAGACACCATCCGCCGTGATGCAGTCGTAGGTCGTAGCCGTGCCTAGATCCACGACTATCGTATCTCGCTGATACAGGTGGGCTGCCGCCAGAGTGTTTGCAATTCGGTCCGCGCCAACACCCTGAGGTGGCTCTTCCACATCCAGCCGAACGGGGAGGCCGTCCTCCCCGTCCAAGACAAAGACATCCCCAGTGCCCACCGAGGCCAGGGTCCGGAGAAGGATCTCGGTCTGGACTGGCACCACAGACCCTAAAACCGTCCTGTCCACGGCCTCATGAGAGTGCCCTGCCTCCTGCAGGAGGGTTCGGATGAGCAGGAGGAGTTCGTCGGACGTCCGAGGTGTAACGGTTGCATACCGCCGATCAGCCAACACCTCGAGACAGTTCGGTGCGAACAGCCCGATCACCGTCTCGGTATTTCCCACGTCCACTACCAAGTGCATTATCCACCCCCCCCGTTCGAATCTCGCGTTCCGACCGTGTCAAAGGCGGGAGACCGACCCGACTCCTCAATTCGCACGCCGCCCGCCCTGACCGTCAGCATTGGTCCGTCGGGAAGTACTACCCTCAGTGTCCCTTCTGGAGACACGCCTTGAGCGATGCCAACCACACCAGATTCTAGACGCACATGCCGATCTCGGAACTGGTCTCTTGCCTCCCATTCAACTCGAAGCGGGCCGGAAAGCGTGCTCGGAGTCGGGCAAGCCCACGCCTTGAGCTCGTCCACGATCGCCTTGGTCAAATCGGGCTCTGTTATGCGTCGGTCGGCCAGCTCCTCTAGGAAGCCCATGGATCGTTCCAGATCGGCGGGGAAGCCAAAGGTCGAACGCCTTAGATTGACGCCAATCCCTACGGCTACCAACTCCCCGGAGTCTCCGGTGGATTCACATAGGATCCCTGCGACCTTCCTCGAATCAACCAGAACGTCGTTGGGCCACTTCAGACCGACTCTCACGTCGGTCAGTCGCTCTATCGCGATGGCGACTGCCACTCCAACAGCAAGAGGAAGAACTCCTACGGTTCGCTTCGGCTCAAGGGAGAGCAGGACTGAGAGCCAGAGGCCGCTACCAGAAGGCGAGTGCCAGCTCCTCCCTTCCCTCCCACGGCCCGCGCTCTGCTCCTCGGCTATGACGATCGTGAACGGTGGAACGCCTGCGCACGCTAACTCGCGGAGGTGGGCATTCGTGGAGGGCAGTCGCTCATGTACCTGCAGCAACGGAACTCTGATCTGCTTCGCCCATGCCTCGCGACAGCGGCTCCCCCACGAGGAGGGGAGCCTATCACCTTGATCGCCCTTCCCAGTCACGACGAATCCAAGGAGGCGCCCTCTCTCGGCAACCGGTGGCCCTTGGAGCCGGTGAGCCGAAGCGAGAGGTCCACTGATCGGACTGAATGAGTGAGCGCCCCGACCGAAATCCAGTCTACCCCGGTCTCGGCCACACCCCGCACTCGCTCGAGAGTCATGTTCCCGGAGGCCTCGAGCTCGGGTCTGGGCCCAGGCCAAGCCGATACCCGAGTAACGACTTGGCGAATCTCCCTCTCGTCCATGTTGTCGAGCAGGATTCTATCGACGCCAAACTCGCAGAGCTCCTCCACTTGCTCAGCGCGGACTACCTCGACCTCGATGGGGAGACTGGCTTCGTTCCGCTCCCTGACTCGCAGAACCGCCTCACGCACCCCACCTGCCGCAAGAATATGGTTGTCTTTGACGAGAATCATATCATCAAGCCCCATCCGGTGATTCACGCCTCCACCGATGCCAACTGCCCATTTCTCCAGTGCCCTCCAGCCGGGCGTCGTCTTACGCGTGTCCAGAATTCGAGCTTTGTGGCCCTCCACTGCCTCAACAAACTTCCGTGTGAGCGTGGCAATCCCTGACAGACGCCCAAGGAAGTTGAGGGCCGTTCGCTCCGCGGTGAGGATCCCACGCGCGCGCCCTTTGACTCGTAGAATCGAGGTGCCGACCTCGATCCCGACACCATCCGATACGAGAAAGTCGACCTCAATATCCGGATCGACTGCGAGGAACACCCTGCGGACCACCAACCCTCCAGCGACGATGAGCGCTTCTTTCGCCATTACCAGCGCTTCGGCCCGAGTGTCGCGCTCCACCGTCCAGAGCGTGGTCCAATCCCCCTCTCCCACATCTTCATTCAGGGCCAGATCGACGAGGTTGCGGACCTCAGCGTCAAGACCAGCGTGTCCGTCTCCATCCTTGCATCTAGGGGAACCCTTTCTCACCGGCCTATCCCCACTGGACCTTGTGGGTCCAGTCCGCCGATCGGTCTCTCGGAGGGCGAGCTGTCCAGGACTTCCTGGTAGAACTTTTCGTAAATCTCGACGATCGCTGCGGCAGAGAAGCACTCCTCGGCAATCTCCCGGCCCCGAGCGCTCATCATTCGCCACTGATCTTCCGAGGATAGTATCTCGACGGCCCCATCTACCATCGCTTCGAGGTCACCGACCGGAAACAGATACCCGCAACCCCCATCCTCAACCACCTCAGGAAGCCCTCCAACTCGTGAAGCCAAGACCGGAGTGCCACACGCCATTGCTTCTAGCGCCGCCAGACCAAACGACTCAGACTCGCTGGGCAAAAGGAATAGGTCGGCGCAGGCGAGGATTTCATCCACGGAAGTGTGTTTTCCGATGAACAGGGTCCGCTCCCCGATCCCAAGTTCTTCCGCCCGTTGCTCCGCTCTCGTGCGGTCCGGGCCATCGCCGACCATGACGAGACGGCTTGGGATCCTTTTGCTGACTCTCGCGAAGATTTCGATGACGTCCTCAACCCGCTTAACCCTGCGGAAGTTGGACATGTGCATAAGAATCTTTTCGTCATCTTTGGCAAGCTTCACTCGGTGGCAGGGGACACGGCCCCGACGGTAGAGCTCAGTGTCGACGAAGTTGGGGATTACTCGGATCTGCTCTCCATCCACACCGAAATTCCGCTCCGTCTCTCCCTGCAGGTATTGAGACACCGCGGTGAGTCCATCGGACTTGAGAATCGAGAATCGAGTAATGGATCGAAATGACGGGTGCTGTCCCAGAAGCGTGATGTCGGTTCCGTGAAGGGTGGTGATGATTCGTGGGGAATGACTTCCCTCAAACATCTGTCCCGCGATCCAAGCCGACGTAGCGTGGGGGATCGCATAGTGGACGTGCACCATATCAAGACCGCGGTCCCGAGATACTTGGTGGATCGCAACGGCAAGGGCCAGCGAATAAGGAGGATGCTCGAAGAGGGGATAGTCTTCCGTTTCCACTTCGTGGAAGTACACCCGCTCGCGAAAGCCCGCCAAACGGAACGGTTGGGCATAGGAAATGAAGTGCACCTCATGGCCGCGCTTGGCCAGCTCGAGGCCCAACTCGGTTGCGACCGCTCCCGACCCCCCATAGGTGGGGTAACAGACGATCCCGATCTTCACGTGGTTAACAGCTCCTGGATAAGGGGATCGGCACGCTCGCGATGGGGTGGAACGGAGTCCCTCCCCGAACCGTTGCCGCCCTCCGCCCGAGTTGGCCGTTCTCGCGGCCCTCCCTACCCCCGGACGTGCTCTCCGGTCCCCTCCCACCACCGAACGACTTGCTCCGTCTGGTCTGACAGCGGTATCGATGCATCCACCCGGAACGCAGGCTCGGGAATCTGGTTTCGAAACCACGTGAGCTGCCGGCGCGCATACCCTCGGGTCGCCTTCTGGACCCTGTCCAGTGCGTCGGCAAGGTCAAGCTCCCCGAGAACTACCGACACGGCTTCGCGATAGCCTGTCCCAGTCATCCCTGGATCATCGACCGTGTATCCCGCCTCTAGAAGCTGCCGTGCTTCTTCCAAGAGCCCGTCCTCGAACATCCGGATCGTCCTCTTGTCAATCCGCCCGTAAAGCTCTGTCCGTGGCAGCTCGACGAGGACGACCCTGATGTCGAGTGGCTTCGCCTCAAGAGGGCCTTCCCGATGCCACCAGGAGAGAGACCTCCCAGTGAGCAAGGGAACCTCGATGCTCCGAGACAGTCGATGAGGGCCCCCCGCCTCAGCCAACAGCGCACGGGCCGGATCGAGGGTTCGGACCCACCGCGCCAACTCCTCCCTCTGGCAGCCAGAAAGCCATCTCCTCAGGCGGCTGCGGCGATCCTCGCTCACAGCTGGTTCCTGGAAGACAGGATCTATGAGGGTCCGGAGGAAGAACCCGCTCCCGCCCACTACAATCGGAAGACGGCCGCGGCCCTCAATTTCGTGAACCCAAACTCGGGCCTCACGAGCAAAGCGAACCGCGGAGTACGACTCGCTCGGATCAACAAGATCCAAACCATGATGAGGAACCAGTGCGCGAGACTCCCGATCAACCTTTGCCGTTCCGACATCCATTCTCCGATAGACCTGCCTCGAGTCCATCGAGATAAGCTCGGCATCAAGCTGTTGGGCAACCTCTAGGGAGAGTGCCGTCTTGCCCACGGCGGTGGCCCCCACCAAGGCGGGAAATGTCACCGCCCGAACTTCCTCTCTAGTTCGGTCCGCGACAATCGCACGGTGGTGGGGCGGCCATGAACATCATGGTAGGGTAACTCCGTGGCGAACAACTGATCGAACAACTCTTCAATCTCTCGTTCGTCTAATGCCTGTCCCGCCTTGATTGCCGCCTTACAGGCGAAGCTCATCGCCACGCGCTCGAACTGGGTTCGCGCAGAGCGCATGAGTGCGGAACCGTGAGCCAGTTCCTCAATCATCTCGCGGAGACACCGCTCCGCATCGAAATGGGGATGCAGAGAAGGTATGCCATGCACGATTACCGTATCGCCGCCAAAACCCTCAACCTCAAATCCGGTCGTGCTAAGCAGTCCGACAAGATCCTCCACGATGGTGTATTCAGGTCCGGTCAGGCGGATTGTAAGAGGAAAAAGGAGCCGCTGGCTCGCTTCGGTGCGATCATCAAAGCGACTCATGATCCGTTCGAAGAGCACCCTTTCATGAGCAGCATGCTGATCGATAAGGAGGAGTCCGTTTCGGACTTCAGCTAGTATCCAGGAGCGGTGCACCTGCCAGAGTCGAGGACGCCCAGCGTCCTCTGTGAGAAGCTGGCGAGTCTCTGGCTCACTGTCTCCGGAGCCCTCTGACTCAGCCTCGACATACAACGCCTCGGTACCGATCCCAGCGAGGAACAGAGCCATCTGTGCATCGGGCAACACGGAGGCTGCCGGCCGACTCCCAACTGATGTTTCGCCCGTCTCCTCGGATCCGCTCAGCCCCGGGAACACAGGTCCTGACTCTCTGACACTTAGCACCGGTCTTCGTGGACTCCGGTCAAGCGTCGCGGAACTCGCCTCAGTCTCGAGTGCCGTCCTCACCCCCCGCTCAACTAAATCCTCCACCGTTCCCAGATGCTGGAACCGGACTTCCGCCTTCGTGGGGTGCACGTTTACGTCTACGCTTCCTGCAGGGGACTCGATGAACAGGAAGAGCCAGGGCCGGTTTCCCTCAGGAATGGTGGTTCGGTACCCTCGATCCACCGCCCTCACGAGAGCCCGGTCCCGGAAGGGTCGATCCCCGACGAAAAGGCACGCTCGTCGGAAACCAGCCCGGGTAGCGTCAGGGCGCTGAATCAGCCCGCGAAGCCGGGCCCCTTCGCTCTCTACCTCAAAAGAGACGAGCTGCCTCGCCACCTTATCTCCCCAGAGTCCCGCGATTCGCTCAACCACGTCCGAAGCCTCAGGAAGTTCCACAAGCAGCCGATCATCAGAAGTCAGTGAGAACGCGACGCTGGGGTGCGCCAGAGCCAAAGGCGAGATCGTTTCATGCACGGCGCGAGTCTCCGCGGACGGTGACTTGAGGAAGGTTCCGCGAACCGGAGCATTGAAGAAGAGGCTTTCAACGGAAACAGTAGTGCCTTGGATTCGGGTCACATCTTCCACCGCGGTGATGGTGCCTCCCCGCACCCGAATTCGAGTTCCGACACTCTCGTCGGTTCTCCTGGTCTCCAGGGTCAAGCGTGAGACGGAAGCGATGGAAGGCAGAGCCTCCCCCCGGAAACCGAGGGAGAGAACCGCCTGAAGATCCTCCGCTTCACGAATTTTTGAGGTCGCGTGCCTGTCGAGGGAAAGGATCGCGTCCTCTCGCCCCATCCCAAACCCATCGTCAGCCACTCGAACAAGACGTTTCCCACCCCGTCGCAGCCGGACATCAATCCTCCTTGCCCCAGCATCCAGCGCGTTCTCGATCAACTCCTTCACAACGGAGGCTGGTCGTTCGACGACCTCTCCAGCGGCGATCTGGTTTGCCACCCTATCCGGCAGGATGTGAATGGTCCGTGTCATACGCCTAGTCTAGCAGCTCACTAAAGCCCAAAGAAACAGCGTGCGGTGTCCGTCGTGTCTCGTTCGACTGCAGGCCCACTCTCCCCTCTCAGCTCTGCCACCCGATCCCGAATATGGGGAACCAGGGCCGGCTCATTTCGGCGTCCGCGAAGTGGTACGGGGGCCATGTAGGGACCATCCGTCTCGAGCATGTACCGATCCCCGGGAACCCTGCGGACCGCCTCCGCACCCCGGAAAGAGGCAAAGGTAACGATGCCCGTGAAGGAGACCAGCCATCCCCCCTCAAGCGCAGCGTCGAGAAGATCAGGATCTCCAGGAAAGCAGTGGAGAACCCCCCGGACCCCAACACCTGCAGCTTCACGAAGCGCAACCTTCATATCCTCCTCGGCCTCCCGGCAATGGACGACAAGTGGATGTCCGGTTTCATGCGCTGTCTCGATATGAGCGTCGAGTACCCGCCGCTGGACTCCACGCGGAGATAAATCGTAGTGATAGTCCAAGCCGCACTCTCCGAGCGCCACGACTCGGGAATCTGACTCCACGGCCTGGATCAGAGCCTCTCGAAGCCCGGATGGAGCTGCTGCTGCCTCGTGTGGATGGACCCCAGCGGTCCCCCAGATCACCGGCTCCTCCGGTTCAGGATCCCCCCTGCCTGTCCAGAGTTTCCGTACGACCCGCGCATCGTCGAGGTCAGAGGCAACCGCGATGATGGCCCCCACCCCTGCACGGCGCGCTCGATCGAGAACGTCGGGAAGGTCCTCCCGGAATTCCTCATGGGTAAGATGGCAGTGCGTGTCAATCAACATTCGGCAACTCAAAAACGATGGCACCTACCGGTGCACCACTGAAATCACAGATAAAGAAAGGGGACCGTGGGGTCTTCCCCATGGCCCCTGTACCGCATTGCCACCACCAAAAATATCGTAGATTCAGACCGGAATCGCTTCCTTCCCACGGTCCTTCCTTCGGTCCTTCTTCCTCCGGGCCTCATCTTTGGTTCCCCAGCGAGTCTGAATCTCTAGAAGGGCGGGAGAGGCAACGAAGATGGAAGAATAGGTGCCTATGACTACCCCAAGAATCAAGACGACCGTGAAGTCGCTGATCACGGCCCCCCCGAGGATCAGTAGCGCGAGGAGCACGACAAGCGTCGTGCCCGACGTTATCACGGTTCTGGGCAAGACCTCGTTGATGGATCGGTTGGTGAGTGCTTCAGAATCTTCTCTCCGCCCGCCCTTCTTGTTGAGGTTCTCTCGGATTCGGTCGAAGACCACGATGGTATCGTTCAGAGAGTAGCCGATCACGGTCAGAATCGCTGCCACGGTCGGAAGAGAGATCTCGATCCTGAAGAGCGCAAGAAAGCCCAGCGTCAACAGAATGTCGTGTATCGTAGCAATAACCGATGCGAGTCCAAACCGGAACTCGAATCGGACGGCCAGATAGAGGAGGGTAGCCAGAAACGAGACCACCATTGCCAGAACCGCCTGCCGCTGCAGCTCTCCCCCGATCGTGGGTCCTACGAACTCCCGCTCCCTTATTTCGAACTCACCCACCGTAGAACTAGCAGACAAGGTCGCTGACAATTGGTTCGCTGACTCTTCTGGCTCCTCCCCCGCGACCAGGGGTACCCGAATAGTGAACTCGTTCTCGGCACCGAATTGGCTGATCGGAGGTGCCTCGGCCCCACCGAGGGCCTCACGGAGATCGGCCACGGTTGTCCCTTCCCCTACCCTAATGACAATCCGTGTCCCACCCGTGAAATCAACGCCGTAGTTCTGCCAATTACCAAGGGAGACCACGTTAAATACCATTGCGGCAATACCGAGGAGCAGTAACGCCACCGATACCACATAAGCCTTCCTACGCCACTGCAGAAACTCAAAGCGTGCATTCCGAAACACCCAAACCTGCATAGTTCTCTGACCTCAGATGCTAACCGTGTCGGCGACCGTCTTCCCCCGGATATAGACCAGGAAAAGCGTGCGGGTTACGTACAGTGCCGTGAAGAAGGAAGCAACAATCCCGATGGAGAGCGTCACGGCAAACCCTCGGACCGGGCCGGTTCCGAACTGGAACAGAATGAGCGCGGTGATGAGTGTAGTGATGTTCGCATCGACAATCGCTGATAGTGCATTGGCAAACCCCTCGTCCACCGCCGTCCTGACCGCTCTACCCTCCGCCAGTTCCTCACGGATCCTTTCGAAGATGAGCACATTGGCATCTACAGCCATCCCGATCGAGAGGATGAGCCCTGCGATACCAGGGAGGGTTAGTGTGGCGTTCAGTGCAGCCAAACCGCCTAGCACGAGTACGACGTAGACGGATAGGGCCATGACGGCTAGGAGGCCGGACACGCGATAATACACGATCATGATGGCCACTACTAGCAGCAGGCCAATGATCCCCGCCATCATCCCTTGCTCGATGGAATCCTGACCCAGCGACGCCCCCACGGTTCGTTCTTCGATGATGCGGAGCGGAGCTGGCAAGGCCCCGGCGCGGAGCACCAGCGCTAAATCATTGGCCTCTTCCATCGAGGACCCACCGAGTTCGATCTGACCCCGTGCACCGATACGAGCTTGGACGACTGGGGCGCTAACAACCTCGCGATCGAGTACGATCGCGATCCGCTCCCCAATACTTCGCCCCGTCAGGTCCGAAAAGCGACGCCCCCCAACACGCGAAAGTTCGAACTGTACCACTGCCTGGTTGAACTGCTGGTCCCTCATCGCACTCGCATCTTCCAGCATATCCCCGGTCAAGAACGCCTCGTCCTCTAGCACGTACAGCTGTTGGAACGTCCGCGCACCGGAAGCCACGGGCACCCATCCCCACTGAAGCGAGAGATCCCTCGGAGTGACTGCCCGGACCTCGGGCATTTCGAGAAACATCTGCATAAGCTCGACATCTTCCGTAGCCACCATATACTCACCCGAAACGCCACTCTCAAGGAGGAGGGCGGTGAAGGGGCGATACTGCAGTTCCTCATCGGCCGGGTCGGGTTGTTCCTCCTGACCCGCCGAATCAGGCTCTGACTCCTGACCGCTTGCGTCCGTCCCCGTAGAGTCCTCCTGGATCTCTTGATCTGCCCCGCCGAACAGCAAGGCTTCTACTGATTCCGCAGGGAGCTCAGTCTCAAACTGCCTGCCGAGAGCAAGAATCGAATCCTCGCCCAGCGTCGTGACCAGCACCTGGTCAATCCGCGGGAGGGCCGCGTTCATTTCGGAGGTGGATCGAACGAGTTTCCACTCCAGAAGGGCAGTTTGACCCACGATTTCCTTCGCGCGTTCATTATCATCGACACCCGCCAGCTCGACGATCAGTCGATCTTGACCGACGATTTGGATCAGCGGCTCCTCCACTCCCAGTTCATCCACCCGATTCCGAATGACCCGTTCGGCCCGCTGGATCGCATCGGCACGAGCGTCAATTGGCATCGTCCCCTCGGGATCGTCCACTTCGAGCGCGAGGTACATCCCTCCTTGTAGATCAAGCCCCAGCTTGACCGGAGTTCCCGACGCAGTCTGGTTCTGATAGAGGTAGACCCCACACCCCATGACCATGAGGATAATCACGATGATCCGCGATCGAAGAGACTTGAACATGGCGTCCGTATTTAGGGTGCTAACGAAAGGGGTTCGAATGAGCCACCGGCCTGATTCTCAACCCGTACAGGCCTAGCCGTGCAATTTCGCTGGCACGTTCTGGAGTGTCAATCTCGCAGCGATATAAACTCAGGGGATGACGCTACTCCCCGCTGGCCCGTCGCCCGCTGTCGACCTGCGGGTTGGTGAGCTACAGTGATCGCCACATCCGAAGCGTCGCCGATTTCGCGCCACGATCCGATAGATCCTCTGGGCCAGCCACCGCACACCCGGAACGCAGAAGAAGGGGGCCATCCAGCGCGTGTGCGGAATCACGCGGAGGACCTCCTCAACCGCCCGAGCCCCTTCCAGCAAAGCACCCTCCGGCCGCACGAACTGAATAGCTCGCTCGAACGCTCGGTGCGGGATTTCAGGGAATCGCTCCGCCACCGAAGGATCTTGGTAGGGCAGCGCCTCGATCACCCCCTGGCCATCCCTCCGGCTAATCCAGTCGACCGACCTGCGGCACATGTCACACTTGCCGTCAAAAATGAGAACGTATGACTGGGATCGGTGATACTGACTCACGAGCTCTACTCTTCCTTATGCAGGAGCACCAAGTGGGGAAGCGACTCGCTCCCCGATTGTACCCCGAGGATTCTACGGGGTACCTTGGGTTTCGTATAAACAGCCCGGGAGTCCCCGATGACCGCTCAACCTACCGACCCTCTTCCCCCTCGCCACGCGAGAACCGTCGGAAGCTATCCTATTTCGGCGCTTCGCGACCGACTCGAGGGGGCCACGCTTGAGCGTGACATACCCCTTGCACCATTCACCACATTTCAGATCGGTGGGCCCGCCGACCTGTTCGTTCGCGCCCACAGCCCCGTACAACTTGCTGCCGCCATCTCGACTGCGCGCCACTACGGGATCCCGTACTTCCTTCTCGGGCGGGGGGCTAACATCCTGGTCGCAGACGAAGGATTCCGAGGTCTCGTTGTTCACTGCTGCATTTCGGACGTTCGCTTCGTTGATGAGGTTCGGGTTGAGGCTGGTGCAGGGGTTCAAACCTTTCATCATCTGATCCAAGTAACAGTATCTCGGGGACTTGGCGGCCTGCATCACTTCGTAGGAATCCCAAGCACGGTGGGAGGAGCCCTATGGCAAAACCTACACTTCCTCTCCCCTGCTCCGGATCGAGAGCGCACTGTCTTCATCGAAGAAATCCTAGACTCGGCAGAGCTTTTCACCGAAGAGGGAGAACTCAGGACCGTGGGGGTGGACTACTTTGAATTCGGGTATGACCAGTCCATCCTCCACCACCGGGATGACGTCGTCCTATCCGCAACCTTCCGGCTCGAACCCACTCCGGAGGAGGAATTGCGACGGGTAATGCGAGAAAATCTCTCATGGCGGGCCGAACGACACCCGGACCTCTCGCTCTATCCTTGCGTGGGCTCCGTATTCCAGAAGGTCGAAGGGACTGGGGCAGGTCGCCTCATCGACGAGTGCGGGCTAAAGGGACACGTGGAAGGTCGTGCCGGGATCTTCCACAAACACGCCAACATCATCGTGAATCTCGGGGGTGCGACTGCCCGTGAGGTGTGTCACCTAATCGATCTCGCGAGAGATACCGTAAGAAGAGAGACCGGCCACGAGCTCGTTCCTGAGATCACCTTTGTCGGAGATTTTGGGGAACCCTGACGCGGCGGACGCCTCCCTTACTCGATCGTCAAGCGACGCAGATCCCCTCCCAGGTGGACTCGAACTCGCATGAGAAGGAGGACTGAAACAGCAGCTAGCCCTGCGGCCAGACCCCACCAGAGCCCTCTAGGGCCGAGACCGAAGCGGAAACCAAGCAATAGAGACAGTGGCAATCCCAGGACCCAAAATCCCAAGACATTGGCCCACATTGGCGCGCGGGTGTCCCCAATCCCTCGAAGCACGCCTCCAGCAACCGCCTGCAGACCATCGAAGACTTGAAACACCCCCGCGATCGGGAGAAGGAGGGTAACAACCCCGACCACAGCCAGGTCGTCGCTGAACGTACGCCCGAGGGCAGTCGGGAAGGCTAGGAACAGGAAGGCTGTGCAGAGCATGAACGCCAGCCCGATAGCCAGCGCTCCCCCGGCGGCTCTGCGGGCACTCCCTGGATCGCCGCGACCTACCTCCTGGCCGATGCGAACGGAAGCCGCAGCCCCAATTCCCAGGGGAACCATGAACGCAAAAGAGGCCAGGTTGAGTGCAATTAGATGCCCGGCCATCTCCTCTGTACCAAGAAGCCCCATCAGGAGTCCAATAACGGCAAATGCACCCCACTCCAGCTGTAACTGGAGTCCGATTGGAACACCGAGAAGGAGCATACGGGCGAGTGGGCGAAGTCGGCTCACTCCACTCCTCCACGGTCGTAACACCGGTCGGAGCAGCGGCCAGGCGACGACGAGCACTGCAGCCGCCAGAAACCACCGCGAGATAGAAGTGGCCCAAGAGGACCCCACAGCACCAAGGCGGGGCACACCGAGATTTCCCCAGATCAGGACCCAGTTAAGTGCGAAGTTCACGACATTCGCCGCCAGGGTGGTCCAAAGGATTGGAGCAACTCGACCTATCGCTTGGAGTGATTGTCGGAAGACGACGAACAAGAAGAACGGAAGCGTGCCGGGGATCGAGGCTAGAGCATACCCGACAGCGATCGGGATAACCTCTGTGGGCTGCCCCGCGGCTCGGAACACGACCGCCGCCGGAAGGAGAGCAAGAGAGGTTAGAGCGGCAAGGAAAAGCGAGAGGATGAGTCCCCTCTGTACCCCGCGGGCGACCCCCTCCTTATCTCCTGCACCCACTGCTTGAGCTACGACAGGGTCCAGGGACAGAAGAACCCCCACACCAAAGATACCGGTGGCAAAGAAGAAGAGGTTCCCGAGGGCAACAGCAGCAAGGTCGGGGGCAGAAACCCGGCCGACCATCATCGTGTCGACAAGGCCCATGGCCATCAGTCCCATCTGTACGGCTGCCACTGGAAGAGCGAGACGAACGACCTGCTGAAGGTCTGTTTTAGTGGGGTGAAATCTCCCCGCCCATCTCTTCAGCCAGATCGTCTGTGAGTGACCGTCGACCGGCGTATCCTCCGTCAACTTCGTGCCAGTTCGCAATCTCACGCTCACCCCGTTTCCAGCAAAGGTACACCGTCCGACCTTGAAGCCGGGTTGGGAAGTCGACCAGACCGTGCTCGAAACCGCCTTGGGGAACCCGCAGCCCGTGAGCGAGAATGCGCTCCTCTATCAGACGGTCGGTCTGTTGGATAATGGTACGCACTGCAGCACGCTCAGCCAGAAATTCATCTCGGTCCGGATTGCCCGGATCGCGGACTGCCGATCCCCACAGCGCATTAAGGATTTTGATACAGTCCATCCGCCGCTCGAGCTCCCGCCGAAGCAAGTCGATTTCTTCGAACGCCTTCTCGAGGCGGGGAACCAGTGACTGGGCCTCGGCTACTGTGAAAAATTGCTGAATCAACCGCCGCCGGACTCCACTGAATTCGTGGGAGAGAGAGAAGCCGCTCGCTGTGCCGACACCACGATCCCCCTCACGAGAGCCGAGGTGAAGCCCCGATTCTCCATCTCGTTGAGCCCAGCAATCGTACACCCGTTAGGAGTGGTGACCTGGTCGATCTCCACCTCGGGATGGCTGCGATTCACCAAGAGGACCTCGGCAGCTCCTTTCGCCGTCTGGGCCGCCATCCGGATAGCCTCGTCCGCATGGAAGCCGATCTCAATCCCACCCTGGGCCGCCGCCCTTATTGCCCTGAGGAAGAAAGCGATACCCGACGCACAAAGGGCGGTCGCCGCGTCCATGTTTTCCTCTTTGATTCGAATCGTCTCTCCAAGTCCACCGAAGAGCTCCTGGACCTCAGGGAGCACCTGCTCTGAATCACGTTCGAGAGCAAGACAGGTCATCGAACTCAGTGTCTGGATGCCGAGGTTGGGCATCGCTCGAATCACCGGGATCTCAGCCCCCACACTCCTCCGAAGAGCCTCAAGTGAAACACCCGTAGCGGTGGAAACGATGACGTGGCGCTCAGGATCGAGCGTCGGGACGATCTCCGCTAAGAGACCCTTGATGTCTTGGGGCTGCACCGCTACGACGATCACATGTGCCTTACTCACAGCCGCTACGTTGTCACTGCCGGTCGGATACCCTAGGGCCGCAAGATCGGCCAACTCCTCTGGCTGGAGGTGGGTAAGGTGCACCTCCTCGGCCCGGCGAAGTCCCGAGCGAACAATCCCACGAGCAATCGCCGACCCCAGGTTCCCGGCGCCCAGCACTGCTATCATCTGGCTCGAAATCCGTACTGTGTCAGTCATCGGTGTCCCTTCTCCAGCTGGTAATCTGAACTCCGGAAACGCGGTCCTGCGCGACCGCCAACTCGGCACAGAGGATAGCCCCACCGGCCGCGCCACGGATCGTGTTATGAGAGAGCACGACCATCTTGGTGCCGAGTAGCGGACATTCGCGGATCCTCCCCACCGACACCGCCATTCCTCCTTCCAGGTCCCGGTGAAGCCGCGGCTGTGGATGACTGTCTTCTTCCAATACATGGATGGGCTGCCTCGGTGCCGAGGGCAACTCGAGATCCTGGGGCTCTCCGCGGAAGGCAGAGAGAACCTCCTGGACGTCCGCAGGTGAGGGAGATCCTTCGAGAGCGACAGACACCATCTCCAGATGACCGTCCAGAACCGGTACGCGAGTACACTGAGCGCTCACCGTTATGTCAGCCTCTTGGATGTCCGACTCATTCAGCTGACCGAGAATCTTTCGCGTCTCGCTTTCGAGTTTCTCCTCTTCTCCCCCGATGAAGGGAACGACGTTGTCCAGAATCGCCACCGAGGACACCCCGGGGATCCCAGCGCCGGAAATCGCCTGCAGCGTGACCACGTTTACCTTTCGGACGCTGAAGACCTGATGGAGAGCGTGGAGCGGAAGCACGAGCCCTATTGTCGAGCAGTTCGGATTTGCGAGGATCCCTCCACCATCCGGGAAGGTCTGTGTCTTCAGCAGCTCCAAGTGAGTGGCGTTCACCTCAGGGACCAGCAAGGGCACGTCAGAGTCCATACGGTGATTTCCCGCGTTCGTTACAACCATCACGCCTGCCGAGGCGAACTCCGTCTCCACCGTTCCAGCCACGCTCGCGTCTAATGCTGAGAACACAATCGGGACTTCCGGGCCTATTTCGGTCGGGAGTACGGGAAGTTCCACTACGTCAGCGGGAATCGCTTCGGCCTGTGCCCACCGAACGACTTCCCCGTACGACCGCCCTTCCGATCTCTCCGAGGCGGTGACTGCGGTCACCCGGAACCATGGATGGTGGGCCAACAGCTGAATGAATCGCTGCCCCACACTTCCGGTTGCGCCCAAGACTGCCACCGGAATTCTATCATCCCGCGTCATCTTCCATCTCCTTCTAGCCTGCGTTTTGAGACTGCGTCCTTCTTACCCTTCACTTCCCCCCCCCCCGGAGATCGGATCCAGCCCAAAGGGATCGAACTTCCGGGGAAACCTCAAACTGCCGCAGTCGAAGAAGATCGCCAAGAGGAACCCGCTTGCCCAGAGGCCAGACCATTCGATTCGGTCTCTGAGCATCTCCCCTTCCTCACAGGGCATCACGGAGAAAAGAAATCTGTCCTTATCCACAAAGCCGTGCAGGGGGACACTATGGCCTCACGTATTTGCGCAATTGGCGCGGAGCCACATCCGCCGCATATACCGCGGTATCCGTCACGTCCGCCGCCACACCGGACGCGCCGGAAATTCGGGTCTGGTCTGCGAGATCGAGGTCAGGATCTGGAATGAAGTAAGCAACTTCGCCGGTCAACGCACTCCCCACATAGATCCCCCTCCTGATCCCTGGGTTGTTCGTAGAGTTCGAAGTCGAGTCGGTCACATAAAGCATATCCGTCTCTGTATTGATGTAGATCCCACTAGGACGGCCAAAATTTCTCCACTGGTCAAGAAAATGGCCGTCCTGGTCGAAGACCTGAACTCTACTGTTTCCCCTATCGCCAACGAACACGCGGCCGCGGGAATCGATAGCGATATCGTGGGGGGTGCTGAAGTTACCAAACTCTGATCCCGTCATTCCCCAGGCCGTGATAAACCGACCTTCTCTGGAGAACCTGACCACCCGGTTATTGGGGCCTTCCCCGTCAGTGACGAAGATCTCTCCATTCGGGGCAACAGCAACCCCACTCGGCCGATTGAACGTGTCGGGACCCTCCCCCACGACACCGGGGGTGCCAAGCGTCATCAGAACTTCACCGTCCGAACTGAGCTTCACGACGACAGCGCCCATTTGGTTAGGAACAAGAGAAACGTCGGTGACCCACATGTTCCCCTCGTGGTCCACCGCGAAGCCATGAGGTCGACCAAACATTCCCACGCCGAAGCTTGCCAGGAACTCACCGGACGGAGCGAATTTCAAGATCGGTGCGTGGACAGCCCATGCCCCGAAACAATCAGCGCTCAGTCCGTCGGAATGGCCGGGAGCCACTCCCGGATCTCCGAGCACCACCTTGAAACACCGATGCAGCACAAAGATGTTGCCCTCGGAATCAAGCCGCACCTGAATCATTTCGCCCCACTCTCCTCCGTTCATCTGCGCTGGGGGCATCGGTGCCTCGACTTGCCGATATGGATTGGACTGGGCGGCGGCTGGATCCAAGACCGCTGTGATAGCCGCGATCGCCGTTACAGCAGATGCTACTCGAAGTGCGGATGACATGGCAAAATCTCCATCGTGTAAGGCGCGGGAGCCATCCGGGAACAGTGTCAGGGAAGCAAATGACGTAACAGGATGCTCTCTAGAGGGAGCTTATCACCACCCTGAACCCGAGGAAGGGGCGCCGGGCACCGGGGTCCGCCCCCCCCCGTACGGCGGCTCGGATGTTCCGGGGCTCATCACTAAAGGACCCTCCCCTCATGACCCATAAAGCATCCGCCTCAAGATCATGCGGGGTATCGTCCGGGTCCCACGGGTAAGGCTGGAAGGGGCTCCGTGTCCATTCCCAGACGTTACCGCTCATGTCCCTGACCGGGTAGGGACACTCCGGACACTCGAAGATTCCCACCTCAGAGGTACCCGAACCCCGGAAGTTCGCCCGATCCCGGCGGGGCTCGTCCCCCCAAGGGAAGATTCGACTGTCGTCCCCTCGCGCCGCCTTCTCCCACTCTGCCTCGCTAGGGGGGGTCACCCGTGCTCCCTCTTGGAGGAGCCGACGTAGCTCAGGGGGGGTATTCAGAGAACCTCGGAGCTCGGCCTCGAGCCAACGGGCATACGCAAGCGCATCCGGCCAGGAGACACCGACCACCGGATGATGGAGCGGACCGCTTACCGCCTCTAGAGAGGCCGGGTGTCCAGTGTCTTCAACGAAAGCCCTGAATTGTGCGACCGTAACCGGAAGTCGCCCGATGTGATAGGGAGAGAGCTCAACTCTCCCCCGATGCTCACTTAGGCTCCAGCGCTCATTCTCATACGCTCCCGGATCGACCACGGGGTCACTCCCCATCAGGAAGGATCCGGCGGGAATCTCAACGAAACCGAGGAGGGCATCGTCAGGAAGATACCAGGCGTCCGCTCGGAACTCCCTAAGCTCTCCGGAACCGGAGGGTGGAGGGAGAGCAAACCCAGCCTCAGCGTGAGCGACGCTGACGCGGTTTTGGTACACTAAGACTCCTGCGGCTGCCAGGACCATCATGACAAGCCCGAACTCACCACGGAACCAGGGAAGCCGAGCAGCCAGAAGTTGACCTTCCCGCAATCGGCGCCCTTCCTGAGCGGGCTTGGAACGAGACGAGCGACGAGAAGAGTCAGAACGCACGTGCCACTCGCTCACAGGCAAAGGTCCAATTGTGATCACAGGCGCGCCGGAACAACTCAGCCTCGGACATGTCAATCAGACCCGCTCCCCCTTCCCTGAGGAGAACCCGCAGATCGATCACCCGTGGATCCGCACGATGGATCTCCTCGTCCGGATTCAGGACGTTCAGGCAAGCTGGTTGGAATCGCAGTTCACAGGCACGAGCAAAGTACCGGAGTCCCAGATCCGTATCTGGATCCGTGATCATCCTCTGTGTTAGATGCCTTCCCAGTTCATTGCATGCCCACCCCGAGTTGTCTGCACAGTAGGTGTACTCGAGATGCAGGAGTCCCTCACAGGCCGAAGGACTTCCCTCAGCACAAGCTTCCTCCCAAAAGGGGAGGGAGTCCCCGACATGTCTCCCATCCGTTCGGCCCGTGGCTGTCATCACCGTGAAGAAGACGATCCAGACCCCGATGTGGAGGAGATTATGCCGTGCCGCCATCCAGATCTGGCCAGGCACGTAGACCATCAACCCGTAGGGGACCGATCGAACCAGCTGATCGATGCGCTGGACGCTCAGGTTAAGGAGGGGAACAATGAGGAGCTTGTCGTAGAAGGTTGGAGCCCCGATCGCGCCCAGTCCAGCGTACAGAGCGAAGACCCCTGCTCCATAAAGAGACCCGAAGACAAGTTTCCCCGGCGGACTTCTTGGAGAAGTTGATGGATCGGTCACCAAGAGGTGCAGCCCCAAGAAGACCGCTGCCGGGATCTCAGAGTCGATGAAGTGCGGAACCCCGATCCACCATGAATACAGCCCGCTGAAGCCAAAAAGGACTATGGCAGCAGACGCGGCGACGAGCGTGATCGAGAAGAAGTACATGACCACAAGCCCGACGAAGAAGAGGAATAGATAGATCCTCGGCGCCAGGGTCAGGGTTGAGGCGATGTCCACGCCCCACGTGAGGTCGCTCGTGTTCGTCGCGACCAAGATCAGGGAAAAAAGCCCGAGGGCGAAGGCAGAAGGGTTAAAGATGTGGGTCCGCCGTCCGTCCCGATGCCACTTCACAAACTCCTTCCCCATGAACCCCACGGCAATCATGAGGAATTGGAGGAAAAACCAATCGTCGCGGAACCAGAGGAAGAGGTTGATGCTGAAGATGATAGGAAACGGCCCGAATCCCAGGCTATAGGTTCCGCGCCTCGACCACTGGAGGAGGAGGTCGAAGGAGTAGGCGAAAACGAGCTGCGCGAGAATGAGCCAGGCAAAGTCATAGACCGGACGCCAGTACCACCCCCAATATACGAATACCGCTAGCTGGCAAAGCGCCTGCAGCCAGTGTTGCCGACGCGGAGCCGAAATGAAGAGGGTGGGAGCGATGGCAACCCTTCGCATCCATAGGAACAGGTACCCCTGCCACGCGACTAGAGCAGCAGCAGCAGCCCAAAAGGACCGAGCGAGACCCTCCTTTTCCGCGATACTGGGGAGAAAGGAGAGGAGAAGCAGCCCAATCGTCATCGCGATTGGAACCCAGTGCGCACCTCTCACCTGCCCGAGGGCAGGCGAAGTCCCGGAGCCAGCTCCCCTAGAACGATCCGCCTTGCGGAGCGCCCGGTTAGCACCTCGTTTCCTTCCTTCGGATACCATCGCTTGCACGGTCGTGAAAGGAATCGCGCAGAGCTCCGAACGGAGCCGGAGCAGTATGGCCACCGGCAACCCCCAAGACGGGGATTACCCCTGCCAGATCACTATGTTGAAGCGCCTTGAGGACGAGCTTCATCCTCAAGTGTATTTCCATCGACTAACCCCAACACCCAGCAGCGTCGGCGACCACGGCCAAGTAGAGGTGCAGGGTTAGCGCACAGATAACGTTGGTCAGCCATGGCCGGCTTGTGCATCGCTCACCCCTGAGTCACACTCGACCGGATCGCAGGTGGGCGGGCCTCCTCCGTCTAATTTATCGTACACCAAAAACGATTGAGCTGGTGGAGAAGAGGTCCCACTCGGTCATAGCTGGCAAACAACGCCGAGCCCAGGGATCTCTCCCTGGGCCCGGCGGTCTCGTGGCTAGCACAAGGGCACCTCAATTTGCGAGGGTGCATGACCACCTGCATTCACTCGCCACTACATCACGCCATCTCGTCTCTTCTCACCATGGCTCAAGGCTGGACAGCCTCCTGCCCGCTTGCCTCACATAGGCGATCCGGCTCCAACTGAACCGGTTAAAACACCTGCTCCTATACCCTGGGAAGTCAGGGTAACGTGAGGGCCACGAGAGTACCCGGAATGCCCCGCCGATAACTAGCCGCTTGCATCAAAATGTACTGTTTTCCATCAAGCATCCAACTGCTCATCCCGTACCCTCCGGGAACTGGGACCTCCACGCTTGCGAGGATCTCGCCTGTCCGCTTATCACGGGCATGGAGGAGCGGCATGCCGTCCTCGCTCAACTCCGCCTCACCCCTCAAATCCTCCTGGGCCTGTACTAAGAGATCGCCCATGACCATAAGGATCCCGAGACCAGTCCCACCAGTATTGATATCCCTTCCTGCTAGAAGAGGATTGTTACGAATGTTTTCGGGCGTATGGCCTACCGGAAGCGACCAGAGGCGTCTGCCCGTATTCATGTCATGAGCGGTGAGCATGTTTCCGTAGGGAGGCTTCCAGAGCGGAAGTCCCTCAATCCGTGGCAGCCCGACTCCAGGCCCTAGCATGAACTCTGCGACTGTGGTGCCCGTCGTGGGAGTCCTACGTTCCCTTCCCCTCCAACCCTCCGGAGAGTAAGACGCATATTCCGGATTATCCACGTCCAAAAGCTCCCCTGCCATCACCAGTCCCGCAGCTCTACAGCCTCGAGTATGCGTCGAGTAAGTGATACCTGTAGTAGGATCGGCAACCGGCGGATGGGGAATATTCACCCCGCTGGAGCAACTGACGTTGGCGAAGTAATCATTTTGATGGTTTTCGGGAAGCGTTGGCGCGTAGAGATTCGTGACCTGATAGTCGCTCAGGATATCCAGAGCCTGTTGCTTTAGCTCTGGTGTGAAGTCAATCACGAAGTCCTCAGTCAGCCCACTCATCACGATCGGGTCTTGGGGCTCCGGCAATGTCGGAAAAGGCTGCGTGGGCGGCGACCACTCGCCCGGAACCTCCGATTGGAGAACTGGTCGCTCTTCGACAGGCCAGATGGGCTCACCCGTTTCCCGATTGAACGCGAAGACAAGCCCCATCTTCGTATACTGGATGAGGGCGGGAATCTCACGCCCGTCGACTGTCACATCGATGAGCATGGGTGCCGTGGGTATATCGTTGTTCCACCGGTCATTATGGACCATCTGGAAATGCCACCTCCGCTCTCCTGTCTGCACGTCGAGAGCAATCACGCTGTTCGCAAAGAGGTTGTTTCCTGGGCGGTGGCCCGTGAAGTCCTGAACCGTCGGTGAGTTGGTCACTATGTAGACGAGGCCCAACTCAGGGTCGGCAGATACAGGAGCCCATGACGAGATGTCCCCTGTATATTGCCAAGCGTCGTTCTCCCATGTGTCGTGGCCGACCTCACCGGGACGGGGAATAATGTGGAACTTCCATAGACGCTCACCGGTCGCGGCATCATAGCCCTGAATATCTCCCGGAACGTTCTCAATCCGGCTCTGGGCGTAACTGGGCTGATGCGAGGTGGGCACGACTACCGTCCCATTCACTACAATCGGGGGTGCCGACGCCGTGATCATCCCAAGTTCCCTCGGGATCCCATGGTCCGGATCGTAGGTCCCTCCTTGGGCTACGAAGTCCTGCCACGGGCCCCAGTCCCCAACGAGGTCCGGTAGCATGTCGACTACACCGCTCTCCGGAAAGGCCTCTAGAGGAACCCGCCTTCCCCAGTTTTCCAGCGGGCGGCCAGTCGCCGCATCCAGCGCCCAGAGGAAGAATCCGGGGGTCGAGATGTAGATCACTCCACGGCCCTCTAGCTCCCCATAGGCAACCCCCTTCCCGAAGTCCGACCTTGGAGAGCGCAGGTACCTGGTGGTCTCAGGCTCACGGAAGGTCCAGAGCGTCTCTCCAGTTGCCGCATCAATCGCCACAACCTGCCGCCGCTGGCCAACCACCGTGTACAACACCCCATTCACCTGACTAGGGGTGGATCGCATTGTGAACTCAACCCCACCACCAAAATTGTCCCCCCGCCAGATCCACGCCACCTCGAGGTCCTCGAAGTTGCTCGCATTGATCTGGTTCAGTGGAGAGTACCGTGTATGGCCGGCACCTCCACCCAGGTAGCTCCAATTTCCATCTTCGAGCCCCTGAAGTTGGGCAGTGCCGGAGCCCGCCATACAGAGAGTGGCAGCTATAGCTACCACTGCTCCACTAACAATCCGTTGCCACGATCGGCGACCCTGAACCGACGTTGTCATCTTCCCTCCTGGTATTTGGAACCGAATGGCCAAGGAAACGCTCGTGAAACGCCCGAACCACTTCGGGGAACTGTCTTCGTCAGACGTTCTCCCCTTCTGTCCGGCAGCTCCTCTCACGCTTCCTCGACTACAGCACTGCATCAACGACGCGAAGCCGTCATTATAGATACAGTAACCCTCCACCGCGAACTTCAGCGCTTCAGTCCTTGATCCATTGACTTAGATATGTGACTCAGTATTCAGTATATAGACGCCCGGAGAATCCTCGATCCTAACTTGGACCTTCCCGGGCAGCGTGTCTTGAAAGCAAACGGAGGGGGTGGGACTCGAACCCACGCAGGAGTTACCCTGACCTCGGTTTTCAAGACCGGTACCATAGCCGCTCGGTCACCCCTCCTTTCGGACGAAAGATATCACCTCCGAGCAGACCCCGCCCGGTTGTACTGGCGACTTCCCGACTGATCCATTCTACTTAGTGCCTGAAAAGACGTCGTCCGGTGAAGATCATTGCGATTCCGGCCTTGTCAGCAGCCGCAATCACCTCTTTGTCCCGGATAGATCCGCCAGGCTGGATGATCGCTCTTACGCCGGCTGCAGCCGCGGCTTCCACACCGTCGGCAAAGGGGAAGAAGGCGTCTGAGGCAAGCACGCACCCCTGAAGGTCAAGTCCTGCATCTGCAGCCTTCTGAACTGCCAGTCGGGATGCGTCGATTCTCGACATCTGACCAGCTCCAATCCCGATAGTGGCACCGCCACGTGCGAGGAGGATCGCGTTTGACTTGACCCCGTAGACAGCGGCCCATGCAAAAGCGAGGTCTTCTGTCTCCCCCGATGTCGCCTCTCGTGCGGTCACGGTCCTCCATTCCGGATCCTCAATCCCGAAGAACGGGGGAAGGGGTGGTGTCTGGGCCAGGAGCCCTCCGTAGATCCCCCGGACCACGAGAGGTTCAGGGTCCCGCCCATGGGCGGCCAGGAAACGAGCCGTGCGCATCGCATCCCGGTCCCTACCCAAAGAGGCATCGAACACCTTGAGCGAATCTTCGGAGATCGGGATCGACGGCGAAGCTTCATCGTGATCAGGGAAGCTTAAAATCCGGATATTTCTCTTCTGCGTGAGCACCTCCATCGCTCCATCCGTAAACCCGGGGGCAACCACACACTCAACGAAAAGCTTCCGGATCGCGTTGGCGCCGTCCACATCCACCCTTCGGTTGATCGCGATGACCGACCCGAATGCACTCACCGGATCGGTTGCCAACGCGCGGAGAAACGCTACCTCGACTGAGTTCCCAATTGCGAGCCCACACGGCGTGGTGTGTTTCACGATGCAGACCGCAGGACGGGGCGAGAGGGCGAAGGGCGAGAGCGAACAGAGTGCCCCATCTAGGTCGAGAAGGTTGTTGTATGACAACCCCTTCCCATGGTGCTTCTGGAGGGAAGAGACCCCGCTGAGCGCCGATCCCTCAGGTGAATAGAAGGCGGCGGCCTGGTCCGGATTCTCACCGTAGCGGAGTTCGGATATCACCTCGTAACGGAGTTCCAACCGGTCCGGCACCGTACCCTCTCCTGAAAATCCAGCGCCGGTCCCAGGAATGGACGCCGATGCGGGGGTGCCTCCGGAATCCTTCTCACCTAGGAACCCGGCCACCGCCGCATCGTAAGCAGACATGTGACTGAACACCTTTCGGGCGAGTTCCCCTCTGAGCCCCTGGCTATCGCCGTTCCCGTCGAGCGCCTCAATCACACGGCCGTAGTCGGCGGGATCAATCACCACCCACACATGCTCGTAGTTCTTAGCCGCAGCGCGGATCATGGTGGGTCCACCGATGTCCACCTGTGTCATCGCGTCAACCACCGGCACATCGCCCTGAGCCACAGTCTCTCTGAACGGGTAGAGGTTCACGGCGACCAGGTCGATGGTCTTGTACCCGCGCTCCTCTAAAGCCGCCATATCCCCGGAGACTTCTCTGCGCGCCAGCAGAGGACCGTGTATGGCCGGATGGAGCGTCTTGACTCGGCCATCCATGATCTCTGAATGGCCGGTTACCTCCGCGACATCTGTGACCTCCAACCCGGCTTCGCGCAACACATGAGCAGTTCCCCCCGTAGAAAGAATTTCGAATCCCCGCTCATATAGGGAGTGGCCAAATTTCTGGATTCCTGTCTTGTCAGACACTGATAGAAGGGCACGTCGAGCTCGGGTCATGAGTGTGATTCCGGATCCTTCGGGCCCTCCGGTTCACGGGGGTGGATCGGCTCACAATCGAGAGGGAAACCTGGCTGGGACTGACCGCGTCGGTGCACCGAGCGGACTCCGGTCGGGCTGAGTAGATGCTCTGCGATATCGAAACGGGCACTAGGTCCTGGAATCGCAGAGGGTTCCGAACCGTCCATGATGGCCTGAGCAAGGTGGTCGGCAGCAGCCGGATAAAGTCGATGCTCAACGTCGTGAATCCTTGCCGCGAGCGTTTCCGGAGTGTCGCCGGGAATCACGGGCACCGGCCATTGCGCCAGGATATGGCCACGATCGAACTCCTCATTCACGAAGTGCACAGTGACACCCGAAAGCCGAACGCCCGCATCGAGCACAGCCTCGTGCACCCTTCGCCCATACATCCCCTTGCCTCCGAAGGAGGGAAGAAGCGCTGGATGCAGGTTCAGCATCCGACCGTGGTACCGCTCAACAACTGACGGAGGGACAAGCCGCAAGTAACCCGCGTTGAGGACCATGTCGACCCTCGCCTTGTCAAGGACGGTTAGTAGTCGGGCCCCAAAATCCTGGGGTCCCGTAGAGGGAGAGACCACGACGCTCTCAACCCCCAGATTACGGGCACGCTCGAGAGCATATGCCTCTTTCCTGTCTGTCACGAGAAGAACGACCTCCCACTCCGGCGAAGCACTTCGAGCCGAAGGCTCAGCCGACTGCGTACCCGTCCCTGAAGCGTACTGCACCAAAACCTGGAAGTTGGATCCCTGTCCAGATGCGAATACGGCGACCCGAACTGTCATGCAAACCCACCCGGGACCTGCGAGATGAGGAACGGATTGCCCAGACGCTCCTGTCGAACAGTAGTTTCCTCACCATGCCCAGTAAGGAGCCGCGTATCTTCAGGAAGAGTGAGCACCTCACTTCGAATGGATGCCATCAGCTCCTGAAAGTCTCCGCCGGGCAGGTCGGTCCGACCGATCGAAGCCTTGAAGATCACATCCCCGACCAAGGCGAAGTTAGACTTCGGGGCATAGAGGACAACGTGCCCCGGGGCATGTCCCGGGGCGAACCGAACCTCCAGCTGCTGATCTCCAACGGGAACCGACTCCCCGGGGGCCAAGGATCGGTCGGGGGGGGGAGCTGCTCTCGAAGGTCAAGTCCGAAGCGTGCCGCGCTCTCTTCAGCGCGGTCGTATATAGAGCGATCCAACGGGTGAAGATAGATCAGTGCGTCCGTAAATCGCCTTATGACGGGAATCCCCTCGACGTGGTCAATGTGGGCATGAGTCAGGTAGATCGCCTGCACGCTCCAACCTGTCTGCTCCAACACCTCGACCATTCCCGATGCGCACGCACCTGGGTCAACCACCGCGACCTGGTCAGTGGCCGTGCACCGAACTAGGTAGCCATTTTCGACAAAAGGCCCACCGGTGAATCGATGGACCTCAAGGAGCTGCGGTTGATCTGAGCCGAGCGGCTGAAGAGTCAAGCCGTGAATGAGCTACCGCACCCACAGCCGCCGCTTGCCGCAGGGTTATTGAAGGTGAACCCGGAGCCCATCATGGAGGTAGCGTAATCGATCTCTATTCCCTCTAGGTACTGGACGCTGAACGGGTCCACGAAGATCCGGATCCCCTGCGACAGATTGAGAACTTCGTCCTCGTCCTCTGGGGCTTCTTCGATGTTTAGACCATACTGGAATCCCGAGCAACCCCCAGGTAAGACGGCCACCCGCAGCCCCGCATTCTGCCCGAGACCCTGGTCATCTATGAAGGACTGCACCTTGGTCAAGGCAATCTCTGTTAGCTGGATCTGCATACTCCCTCACTCTCCACTCAAAGGGGATGACAAACACAATACCCCTCCAGTGGTCGCTAAGTTCACAGGTTCGACCCCATAATCTTTGATTACCCCTAGAAGGTATTTAGATTCACGGACCGGGGTCAACCGACCCGACCACCTTAGACAATACGCTTCGCTACGCCCCGGGCTGGGCACCGGTGAGAGTCCCGCCGGAAGGTACAGCCGGACTTCCTGATAGCCCCCCGGGTACGGCGGTAAAGTCGGCTGGCGCGGTGGCACCGCCCGGAGCATCTGGACTCGGGGGCGACACCTCGTCCGGAGGTGGACTAGGCACCCATATCAGATCCACCGATCCACCCCCGCCGGGAACTCCGTTGATGTTCCGAACGCCCTGGATCCGGACCTCGTAGATCTCATCTGGGACAGGAGGATCCGAGAGAACGAGCACTAGATCCTGGACGGGAAGGAGAAGCTCATTGGCGACGGCGACTGAATCCGACTGAGGGGCCACATCGCCAGCGTTTGGACCAGGCTCAGCACCCGCCGCCTGTCGATCCTCCCACTCGGCGGAGTGGATCACTTCACTGACCTCGATAGGATCCCCGTCCTCGGGAGCCACTATAGCCTCAACGTCATCGAGCGGCTCGTTAGGGTCCAGATAATCATCGAAGTTCAACTGGAGCACAGTCGAGTCGAGGACAGCGGCCTCGTTCAGAACCGCTGCGGTACTATCGGGAGAAAGCAGCTCGAGATCGGTGATGATCAAAGTGTCTCCCTGTGTAACGCTCACGCCAACGAGGTCCTGAGTCTCCGCAACCCCCGGTTCTCCATCGCGATTGTCATCTTCATATGCCACGACTGTGTAGACCCCCGAGAGGAGATAGGGGAAAGTGAAGATCCCCATCGTATCGGCAACAGCGGTTTGTACGATGTTTCCGTCAGCTGAGATCACGTCCACCCGTGCTTCGCGGACGGCGTCCAGGGTAAGCCGGTCCGAGATGAGCCCCGCGACCAAACTGGGCTCGAACTCCGGCCCAGTGGAGAAGAAGAGATCAAAGGCTGCTCCCATAGCATTCTGAAAACGGTCCTGGAAGCGAGGAAGCACGGTGACTCGATAGACCGTGACAGCCTGGAACCCCCCCTCCATCGAAATCTCGATCCTGTCCTCGCCCATACGAACCTCAATCTCGCTGTTGGCGGGTGAGACGATGACGGCGTCCCTCGATGACCCCTGTGTCAGGTTCTCAGCGACCGTCCGGTCGAACCAGATCTCCACCGACCCCGTGAACGGCTCAACAAAGGATAGGTTCGCTGGTCGCGTCTCCCTAACCTGCAGGGGAATCTCAGGGACTGCGCCTCCCTGCGGTGCCTGGGAGCGCGCACACCCCGCAGCCAGCAGCCCCATGGAGACAACCGCGGCGATTTCCCGGCGTAGCATTATCACGAGCTTTCAAGCACCGAAAGCTTTTGAAGTAACTTGGCCCGTTGATGGCGGAAGACGGTGGCCTTGTCCCGCTCCTTTTGGACCACATCCTCAGGCGCGCGCGCTACGAAGTTCGGATTCGCCAGCTTCTTCTCAGCTCCCCGGACCTGCCCGTCCAACCGCCCGATCTCCGATCGAAGCCGCTGCCGCTCCTGCTCCAGGTCCAGTAGCCCCTCAAGGGGAATGAACAGCTCAGTCCCGTCTTTCAGAACAGCACTAGCACCAACCCCTCTTTCCTCGGGTTCCCCGAAAATCAGATCGGACACTCGGGCTACTTGTTCCAGCGTTCCGCGTTCGCCTATAAGCTCAGTCTGTCGTTCCGCGGAGAGACCGCCGAGGACCAAGGCCACACGAGCCCCTTCTCCCACACCGTATTCCTTTCGGAGGCTACGCACCGTAGTGACCAGTTCCCGAAAGCGGGTGATCGAGGCCTCTGCGTCTAAATCCTCCTTCACAGGTTCCGCTTCAGGCCATGGTGCGGCGGGCAGGCTCTCAGGCCGGTCCGCACCCTCTGGCCACGGAATTCGATCCCACAGGTGCTCTGTTACGAAGGGCACGAGTGGATGTAATAATCGGAGGATGCTATCGAAGACATACACAAGCACCGCGCGAGATACCTCGCGGGCGTCCTCTCCGTCATCCCCACGCAGCCGGCCCTTGGAGAGCTCTAGGTACCAGTCGGCGAAGTCGCCCCAGAAGAAGTGATAGGCGCGATCCACGACATCGTGCACGCGAAGCCTTTCCAAGCCCTCGGTCATCTCCTGCGTGGTACGCGTGAGGCGGGACAGGATCCATCGGTCCACGACCTCTAACCTACCGGAGACTTCCTCGAGCGGACTCACCGGACCGTCCCCAACAGACATGATCGTGAACCTGCCCGCATTCCAGAGCTTGTTGGAGAAGTTCCTCCCGGGCGTAAAAGCGGCCTCCAGATCCTCGTGATCGAGGTGGATGTCGGTTCCGGCCCCGCACATCGAGAGTACTGTGAATCGAAGAGCATCCGCTCCGAACCGATCGACGACCTCAAGAGGATCGATCCCGTTACCCAAGGATTTGGACATTTTCCGACCCTTCGCGTCGCGGACCATCCCGTTGAGGAACACGTCCCGATACGGAGGTTGGCCCATGATCTCGTACCCGGACATGATCATCCTGGCGACCCAGAAGAAGAGGATATCTGGACCCGTGACGAGAACGTGTCCAGGATAGAACGCTTTGAGGTCCGGGCTCTCATCCGGCCACCCGAAAACGGAGAACGGCCAGAGCCAGGAGCTGAACCAGGTATCCAGCACGTCACGGTCCTGCTCGATTTCTGCTGATCCGCAACTCACGCAAATCTCAGGGTCGTCGCGGAGCACCATCACCTCCTCGCACCCTTCTGCCCGACAGTACCAGACGGGAATTCGGTGGCCCCACCAGAGCTGCCGAGAGATACACCAGTCCCGAATGTTCTCAAGCCAGTCCTCATAGACCTTCTTCCAGTGACTTGGATGGAATGAGATAGTCCCATCCCGGGAAGCCTGCAGGGCCGGTTTGGCCAGTGGTGTCATGCGAACGAACCACTGTTCCGAAAGGCGGGGTTCCACCACCGTGTCGCAGCGATAGCAGTGGGGAACTGAGTATTCGTGCGGCTCGTATCCGGCGTACAACCCACGCTCCAAGAGGGCTTTGACGACTGACTTTCTGACCTCGAATCGGTCTAGATTCCTGAAGGGCTCCGGGACTGAATCGTTCGTCCGGGCCTCCGGAGTAAAGATGTTCAGGATTTCGAGTCCGGCCCGGCCGGCGATCTCGAAGTCATTCGAATCATGGGCCGGGGTGACCTTCACCATTCCGGTGCCGAACTCGGTCTCGATCGAATCATCGGCTATGATCGGGATCTCACGATCCGCCAGGGGAAGGATGACCCGCTTCCCAACCAATGGGGCGTACCGCTGGTCGTGCGGGTGAACGGCGACTCCTGTGTCCCCTAGCATCGTCTCCGGTCGGGTCGTGGAGACCGTCAGGCACCACCTTCCGTCTTCCATCCGCTGGAGGGCGTCAGCACCGGCTTCCTTCGCCGCCTCTGCCGCGTCCGCAGCTTTCTCTGCCAGTGGATAGCGGAGGTTATGGAGCTTCCCCGGGGACTCAAACCTCTCGGCCTCCTCGTTGGAGAGCGCTGTCAAACAACGGGGGCACCAGTTGATGATGTACTCGCCCCGGTAGATGAGGCCCTTGTCGTAGAGTCGCACGAAGACCTCGCGTACAGCCCGCGAGAGCCCTGGATCCAGTGTGAACCTGGTCCTCTCCCAGTCACAGCTCACCCCAATCGCCCGAAGTTGGTCGAGGATCGTGCCGCCAGTCTCTTCGACGAACGACCAGACTCGTTTCACAAATGCCTCTCGGCCGATGTCGAAACGGGTCTTACCCTCGTCCGCAAGAAGCCGCTCCACCACGTTCTGCGTGGCAATCCCGGCGTGGTCTGTTCCGGGGACCCAGACCGCTCCTCTGCCCTGCATCCGCCTCCACCGGATTAGGACATCTTGGATCGTATTATTCAGCCCGTGACCCATGTGGAGTACCGCCGTGACGTTCGGCGGCGGGATAACAATCACATAGGGATCTAACCCCTCCTCGAGAATCCGGGAGGCGGGGAGGTGGAACGTGCCCCTTTCGACCGCACGGGCGTATAGCGGTCCTTCGATCGAACGGGGGTCCAATCGTGTTGGGAGGACTTCAGCCACCTTGTGCTCGGTTGGAGTCAGCAGGCCTGAGAGAGAGGGTCCCAGCTCTCATCGTGGAGGGCAGCCACTTTCTCGAACAGACTGGCCGGCAAAAAGAGGAACGCCTCCACTTCGACGGGTGAGGACTGGGCTTCGGATTGCTCGCGGACCTCGATGAGGGTCCACTCGTGTAAGCGCCCTCAGCGATACTCCCGAGCCGAGGACGAGCACGTCGAAAAGCCCCTGATAGAAGTCACTACTTTGAAACGCCGTGATCCTTTCCAAGCGATCTCTCCACCTCTGGGAATCGTTGTCCCCTGGTCACGTGCCCATATAAATGGAAGCGTGGAAGCATCTATCGCTGCCACAGCCGGCGCAAGGAGGCACTACCGACCTCCTCCTCTGTCCCCATTGTCACCTATATTTCTCGGATCAGGAGGAGCCCTCTCGGCCTCCAGGCGCTCCCGGATCGCCCTGGCTCGCTCCGCCCAGGTCTCTCGGATGATCGCAGTTGCCGCTCCGCGCGCAAGGTCATCTCGTATCAGCTGCCGTTCGGCAAGCGCCTCCCTGCGTCCGGGAGGAAGCGCGAAAGAGAATGGAAGCGGAATCGAGAAGTCCCCCAAATGAAGTCGTCCCGGAGACAGTCCCCAGCGGCGACCTTCGTCATCGGTGTAGGTCCAGTCCGTAGCTCGCTCAGACAAAGCCTCTGCAACCGCGATCGAGTCGTTCCAACTCTGGATCATCCCCTGCAAGAGGAGTTGAGCTCTCTCTTCGTCTGTTAACTGAGTGTAGTCGGGGTCCAGTGGTGCCCAAACACGCGGATCGATGATCCGGGGCCGTAGCTGCTCTGCCACCGTCAACCCCTCTTCGTCCTCCTCAGGCTCAGTTGCGGGTGTATCATCTCCCCCTGCAATCACTTCCAAGTCAGAAACTTCGGGCTGCAGAGATTCCTCCGGGGACTCCTCTGCGATCGCCTCCTGTGGCAACTCCGGGGGTTCCGGAAGCTCGACGATCTGGACGATTTGCGTTCCCTCGACAATCGGCTGCTGCGTGGCGGGCTCATTCCTTCGAGCCCGGGGCTCCAGGTCACCCAGCAGGAAGGGATAGAGCGCAACCAACAGAAGATGCAATACTGCGGATACCAGGAGTCCCGTATTTAACGCTCGTCGTTCCCGGCTGTAAGGTGAGATCAAGAGCCGGGGCGGACCGGGGGGAGACCGAGAACGCCATCCTGGAAGAATCATCGAGATTTGTAAACCGTGGGAAGAGGGCAGTTCCTACGGCGAGCGCACCTGACCTCCGCCTCCTACGGCTGAGGTTGTATGAGGACCCGCGCCAGTCTTTGGGGGTCGGGTTGGAGTTCGTCATTCCCCGCCGCCATCCCGCCAACGCTGAGCAGGTAGGCAATCACATCGACATACTCCTGCTCAGTCAGAGAGCTCGGATTGTCTTCCGGCATCGTCGCCCGCGAGTATTCGAACAGTGTGGCGAGCGATCTTCCCTCCCAGACGCGGAGGAACCTCGCCCGCGCCAGAGGAGGCGTGGAGCGCATATCCGGATCGTCCGGAGCGCCGTTCAATCTGCGGCCATGACATAAACCGCAGGCACCCTCGTAGACCTCCTCGCCACGAGTCGCCTGTGCGTCACTGAATACGCCATCCCAGACCGATGCCATTGGGCCGGATACCTCGAGTCCCCCGAGCCCCTCCAGCGCCGCGGTTACTTCTTCAGTGGTCACAGCGTTGAAGCCGTTCTCCCACGCGTTGCGGATGTAGTTTGCCAAGGCGGAGATTTCTTCCGCGGTCAGGGCGGGGAATGGAGGCATGCGCCTCCCACCCTGGTGGATGCTGCGGACAATCCGGACAGCGTCCCCGAGCCGGTCATTGCCGCTCAATGCCGGGAACGTGGGCGGATCCCCGAGGCCTGAGTCCCGGTGGCAAAGCGCGCAGTTCACCTGGTAGAGTTGCTCCCCTTGCCCGAATAGGCCCGGATCGATCCTCTGTTGTGCGACGGCAGCCGGGGCGATGACGAGCGCTAGACCCAGAGCACCTACGACAAGCTTCAAGACCACAAGCTTAGGTCCAGATATCGGCATCGGAGAGTTCCCGGTCCACAGCGAGTTCCGCCTTTATCGTAACGTTTGTCTTAATTTCGCCGTCGCTGCGGAAGGGGAAATACTTCTTACCAGAAACAAAGAGTCTGTACTCGCCTTTCGGAATCTTCACCTCCGCCACGCCCCGCTCGTCCGTGAAGGTCTTATACGGGTGAACAACAACCTTCGCACCCTTAACCGGGGTCTGACTTTCCATGTCTACGGCAACGACCATCAAGAGACATTCAGGTGCGGGTACGACTCTCACGCCAAAAGAGGCGACGGCCTCGGCGTGCGGGAGATGCAGATCGTCTGCCAGAGCCTTGGCTTCCCACGTATGAAGTCCATCCGTGTCAGGGGCGCTCAGCTCCACCTCCGCATAATAAAGCGCTGAGGTGGCGGGCCATGGCTCGCCACCGAATGTGACCGTCGCCCGCCTTTCCCCGTCTTGGTCGCGGACCTCGACCGTCCAACCGTCGGGCCGGCACTCGCCGGAGCAGTTGACCCCCAGCTTGACGCTGAACGTCTCGCCGCTTTCGATGGTCGACGGCACGTCCCATACGACGACACGCGTACTGTGCGGTTTGACCGTGAACGAAAACGGCGCCGACGTCTCCTCGCTCGAAGGGCCCGCGGTTGCAAGAGCCGGACAAACAGCCAGCCACGTGTAGGCCCCCGGCTCGACCGGCGCCTTCACCGCGAACTCGCTCGTCTCGTTGCTCTCACCGTCGAATTCGGTGAGCTCGGCGCGCTCCACCAAAGCGCCGTCTTGGTCCATGATTTGGAGGGCCTGTCCCCGCAGATCTGCGGCCGGGGAGCAAGAAGCCTTGGCCTTCAGAGTCATCTCGGCGCCGGCATCGACCTCACCAGACGACACCTCTACGCTAAAGGTCGGACCCTCACTGGAAATCAAGGGGACGACTAGCTGGAGGGCTCTTCGACGGCATGCGTGCCGGCGATGTAACCATGGACGTGACCTTTACCCAGGCCGTGCTTGTTGAACCCCCCCACGGCCTCGCCTCCCGCATAGAGACCGGGAATGACCTGACCTTGCATGTCCACGACCTGCTGCCGACCGTTGACCCGCAGACCGCCATAGGAATCATGCCAGATCACCATGATCGAGAGCGCATAGAACGGCGGGGTCGCGATGCGATTCATGGGGGCATCCTCGTGGCGCTCGAACTCGGGATCCTCACCGGCGTCCACATAGCTGTTCCAGGTCGCCACCGTCTCGGGCAGGTAACTCAGGGGCACCCGCTGGAACTCGTGGTCCGCCTCGATTTTCGCGGCCAACGCCTCAATGGTATCGGCTTGGAAGAAGTAGCCGTTGTCGGACACATAGGGGTAGCGTAGCTCCCACCCCGTACGCTCGACGGCATCCTGGTCGAAGACCGCCCAAAGCGGCCCCGAGTAGTAGTCCGGGGCCTCGGACCCCTCGTTCATTGCCAGAGCGGCATCGAGGCCGTGGTCGTAGTTGTACATCTCCCGGACCCACTCCTTGCGGCAGTTGCGCCAGTCGAGCGGCGTGTGCGCGAGCCCCCGCCCCGGGGCGCCACGGTCGCCCGGGTATGCGTTCAAACCAGGCCTTCGGGGAAGACGGACCTCGCTGAAGAAACGCTTCCCGACTTGGTTCACGGCGATGAACTCTTCGAAGCCGGCGTTACCGACGTTGACCCCGGCTGAGGTGCGGAAACCGAACGTCGGGTGCCCGGGCATCATGCTGGTATACGCCTCCCGTGTACCGAGGCGCGTCGTGATGTGGAACGTCGTGCCATACGAGAGGTTCTGTTGCATCCCCGCCAGGTTGGCGCCGACCTTCAATCCGGCAATGAGCGCTGCTGCGTCTTGACCTCCGGGGCCTTGCAAGGCCCGACCGCTCGTAGGGAACGCGGGTTCCCGCAAGCCGGGGTAGAACATGCCACGGACCTCGGGATTGCCGGCGTGACCACCGCTGGCGAGGACAACAGCCTGGCGGGCCCTGATTTTCACGGTTTCACGCCGCTCATCGATGTTGCCGTTTTGCCAAAAGCTCTGCAGGAGCTCGCCGGTGTCCGGGTGCTGCCGCGGCGAGTATCCGGCGGTGATCCCCAGAACTTTGCCCGAGAAAGGTTCCTCACGAACGATCTCGTCGAAACGGCGGTGCAGCATGAACTCGACGCCCTTCTCCCGGGCAGAGAACTCCAGCGACCGGGAGAGAGCCACACCGTTGCTTACGGCGTTGGGTCCGACAGAGCGACTCGCGTTGGTCATTTGCACCGGCGCGAATGGACTCGTGCGCTCGGGATCGGCGCGGCCCGCATCCTCCGCCGTGATGGTTCCCGCCCTGATGTCCGTCCTGTCGCCCAGCATGAGGAAGCATTGCGCCGCCCTCGCACGCGACAACCCTCCGCCGCCATGCGTGCCGCTGATCCGTGTGAACCGGACATAGTTATCCATCAGGAATTGCCGGGTGGCCGGACAGTTCTCGGCCCAAGCACGCACCAGCTCCCGTTCGTTGTACCGGTACGGGCTCTGGCCTTTGGGATCGACGACCGACCAATCGGTGATGTCTGTGAACAGGAGCTCGATGTTGTCATCGAGCTCTTCCGGGTCCTCGGAGGGATCTACGGTGACGAACCCCTCGTCGTCGCTCTCGCCCTTCATGTCTCTGAGCTGTACCGCGTCGCCTCCACCGAGCGAGACCCGGGCCCCGCTGTGCAACATCCTGCCACCGAGGTCGAAGTTCTGATCGACCACCAGCACACTGGCGCCGAGATCCCTCGCTCGAATGGCTGCGGTCAGGCCTGCGCACCCGCCACCCGCGATCACAACATCGGCTTCATAGTCCCAAACGGTTTGTTCGGCGCTACTCGCCCCGACTTGCGCTTGCGCCTCGTATGGCCCCAACAGGGCGCCGCCCGCACCCAGTCCGGCGGCAACCCCCGTCTTGACGAAATCTCGCCTGTTTAGACCCTTCTCGTTCTCAGGCTTTGGGTCGTTCCCCGGATGATCGTTCTTCGTTGCCATGTCTAGTCCTCCTAAACGACTAACTGAACGGCTCCTCGACGACATTCGTGCCGGCGATGTAACCATGGACGTGACCCTTACCCAGGCCATGCTTGTTGAACCCCCCCACAGCCTCGCCCCCCGCATAGAGACCAGGAATGACCTCGCCCTGCATGTCCACGACCTGCTGCTTGCCGTTGACCCGCAGGCCGCCACAGGAATCGTGCCAGGCCACCATGATCGAGAGCGCATAGAAGGGTGGTCTGGCGATGAGATTCATGGGGGCATCCTCATGGCGCTCGAACTCGGGATCCTCTCCGGCGTCCACATAGCCGTTCCAGGTGGCCACCGTCTCGGCGAGGTAACTCAGTGGTACCCGCTGGAACTCATGGTCCGCCGCAATCCTATCGGCCAAGTCCTCGATGGTATCGGCTTGGAAGGAGTAGCCGTTGTCGGACACATAGGGGTAACGCAGCTCCCACCCGTTACGGTCGACCGCAGCCTGATCGAAGACCGCCCAAAGCGGCCCCGAGTAGTAGTCGGGAGCCTCCGACCCCTCGTTCAGCGCAAGTGCGGCATCGAGGCCGTGGTCGTAGTTGTACATCTGCCGAACCCACTCCTTGCAAAGCCTTTCTTGACCTCCCGAATCCGGCCTAAGTCCAGAATTAAGCTTCACTGGCCCCGACACCGTAAGGCCAGGGCTGGCCTGAGCCTGCCCTCACGGAATTGCGGACTGCACCCACACCGGGAATGCACACCTCCACCTCGTCCCATGGCACTAGGGGGCCTATACCCGAGGGAGTCCCAGTTGCGATGAGGTCTCCCGGTTCCAGTGTCATCACACGGGAGATGTAGCTTACCAGCGTTTCGATTCCAAACACCACCTCCGAGAACTTCCCTTCTTGACGCAGTTTGCCATTGACACGGGTCTCAACCCGAAGACCTCCAATGTCCACCCCATCCAGCGGAACAGGAGATCCTGCGGCGCAGAAGGTGTCGAATCCCTTAGCACGCGTCCATTGATCATCAAGGTTCTGTATGTCTCGGCAGGTTACATCATTCAGGGGGAGCACACCCGAAAGGTAGTCCAGCGCTTCGTCCTCCCCTACGTGGCTGGCCCGTCTGCCCAACTGGAAGGCTACCTCACCCTCGAAGTCGACCCGGCCGGATCCGGGAGGGATCAGAATAGTGTCCCCTCCCGAGATGAGGGAGGAGGGGGGTTTCAGGAAGATCAGAGGCTCGTCCGGAGGTTCGCCGCCGAGTTCCAGGGCATGATCTACATAGTTCTTTCCGACGCAGATAATCTTACTGGGTAATGGGTTAAAATCAGTGGCCACTGGACTCCACCTCCATTTTTATCCGGAGCTTACCCGAGTAATCTATCCCTGCAGGATGGTCAGGCAACGGGGCCCTTCTCCGCGGTGCTCTCCTCGTAGAATTCCGTCAGGCGCCCTCTCACTTCTGCCCAAGGACCCTTGACGAGCGGCGCTGGAGGAAGGGCGCTTCGCAGGTCTCGTCCGTACGCTCGACTCAGGATTCTTGAGTCCAGAAGCAGAATTCCTCCACGATCCGTTTTCGAACGGACGAGCCGTCCAAACCCTTGCTTGAGTCGAAGCGCGGCAAGAGGAACTTGATAGGTATCGAAGGCTCTCTCTCCTCTGGCCTCGATTGCCTCCATTCGTGCCTGGGTGATCGGTTCGGTCGGAACCCGGAAGGGGATCTTTTGGAGAACGAGTCCCCGGAGAGGATCGCCCGGGACATCAACACCCTCCCAAAACGATGCTGTACCAAGCAGGATCCCGTTACCCGAATCAATGAACCGTCTAAGGAGGAGGGAGCGCGGCGCTTCACCGTGCACCAAGAGTGGCCAACGCAAGCCACTTACTCCCTCTCGCACAAGTCGAGCCACAGTACGCAACGCTCGATACGAGGTGAAGAGCACGAAAAGCCCTCCCAGGGTGATCTCGGCTAGCTCCATGACCACCCGGGCGGTGGCCTCCTGGAAAGGCAGGCCAGAGTCATGAGGGGGGAGATCGGTGGGCACGCAAAAAATTGTCTGCCTCTGATAGTCAAATGGCGAGGGAAGCAGAGTCTCGCTGACCGTAAGTGGCTCCTGAAAAGACTCTTCCAGCACGGGAACGCCGATGTCCTCGAAGGCAATCTCACTCAAGTGCGGGGGCACCGCTCCCCCTGTAAAACCCGTACCCTCAATCATATCGAGAACGGTCTCCGGCGATTCCAGTCCAAGCCGCCCACGCATGAAGCGAAATCCTCCCCCGGTCGCCAGGGTGGCCGAGGTTACCACGGTCGTATCGACCTTGTTGAAGAGCGCCTCTCGGAGGATCGCACCCGGCTCGACGGGGGCAGCGGCCAGGATCACGTTGCGGGCACTCCTCGTTGAACCACCCCTCCCTTCGATCCACCTGACCCACCTGTCTCGGTTCCCGTCCGGATCCAGAACCAGTCCCAGCCCCCTCTCATCCGCTTCCAACCGGCGCTCGATAGACTGGAGATCCAAAAGCCGCCCTTCGAGCTGACCGGAGAGGGAAACGTCATCTTCAATTCGAGTTCGAAGCCCCTCCAGCTGTCCCCGTAGGCGGGCAAAGCTCGACCGAAGTCCGTCGAGCAGTTCCAGGGTCTCAGGGTCATCTCCGGGATCTCGTGGATCGCCTCGGTCGAGACGCAAGGGCTCTTCCTGCTCAGCTGGCACACACGGTTCTATGGCTTGGAAAAACCGGATCAAGGCCTCCCTTGATCTGTCGAGAGCAGGACGCAAACGCTCGACAATACGCTGGAGCAGATGCTGGATCTCCCCCTTGTCAGGCGAGATCCACAGGACCTCTTCGACCGCCCGGAGCACTCCCTTCCCGTTCCGGTCCAACCGATCAAGCGTGCGGACCATACTCGTTCGGGTTATCTCTGTGCCGAGATGAAGCGTCGCGGCCTCCTCGACGTTGTGAGCTTCGTCCAACACAAGGTGACGATAGAGCGGGAGGACGGCGGACTGGGACCAGTTGTCCGATATCCGCCTGAGCGAGACATCCGCGAAAAGGAGAGCGTGATTTACAACTAAGACGTCGGCAGAGTTGGCATCTCTTCGGGCCTGTTGATAGAAGCACTCCTGAAAGTGGGGGCACTGAGTTCCCATGCAGATATCCCCATCAGAGCGTACTTCGTCCCAGACCTCCTCCGCGGGCAAGGTCGTTAGATCCGAGAGCGAACCATCTTTTGTTTTGCGACTCCATTCGACGAGCCCGCTCATTTCCGCAGCCCGATCGTTCTCGAAGAGAGTTGCTTCGGTCTGATTAGCTAGGAGGAGCCTCCGAATGGAGACATAGTTCCCCCGTCCCTTGACGAGGGACCAACGGAAGTCCCGTCCGAGGAGTTCCCGCACCAGGGGAAGGTCCTTGTTGACGAGCTGCTCCTGAAGGTTAATCGTGTTCGTCGAGACAACGCTCCGCTCCCCATTAGCTAGGGCCCACTCGACAGCAGGCAACAGGTAGGCGAGGGACTTTCCGGTGCCTGTGCTAGCCTCCACGATGGCCACGCCACCATGGTTGTACCGATTCGTGACCTCACGGAGCATCTCAATCTGTGCAGGGCGATGCTCATATCCACCGAAGAGCGTATGGAGGGCCCCTCCAGGTGCAAGATACGCTTCGATATCCACCTTATCGAGCTCGACGCGGGGGTGTGATGTGGGCGGCTCTACGACGACATAGAGAGTGCGAGCCTCGTTGTCGATAATCCCCGTTCCGAGCCCGGCTTCGTACACCCGAGCAGCGATGGTCAGATCGACCGGCGAGGGATCGAGAACTCCAGATGGATGGTTGTGGAGAAGGATCTCACCTTCGTTAGCGTCGACGGCTGCAGCCAGCACCGCACTGTGATTTCCCCGGGCCACGGGTCTGGGATTTAGGATCTGTCGATCCGAGGTCACCTCGGCCAGGAAGCAAACCTCTCTTCCGCCTGCGCGCTCGATCTCTTCCCGAATGGACTGTGCTGCAGAGGAGTCCAGGGTGAGGGGGAGTGCAGAGGATGTCAGGTTTTCAGAGGTCTGGGCCGAGCCGCCGGAAACAAGACGTTATTCAGGATGAGGCGGTATCCGGGCGAGTCAGCATGTATGTCGAGGTTGGTGGGCGGATCACCGATCTGGTGCTCGGGGTCCTCTGGATCATGACCCCCATAGAAAGTCCAGGTGCCTTGTCCCAAAGATCCATGAACGTACTTCGTCCATTCGCCTTCCTCAGCCAGTACGGTCACCCCAGGCTTGAGCCGCTCCTTACGGAACGATGTCGTGAGTCCGTAGAAGTCAGAGATCACCGATTCATGGCTCTGGACCAACATCGTCGGTACGGGATCAAGTTTCGCGGAGAACTCGAAAAGAGTAAAAAAACTTAGCGGTTGCCGATTGGCGGTGTTGACCAAATGAAAGTCGATGTCTGAGAACGCATTAACGGTAGGTCGGAGTTCTACCTGTGCCCCTAAGAAGGCGAATGCCCGCGACCAGTCCATACGCTCATTCGCATCGACATCTGGAGGGCGGCCACCCGCATAACTCGCACTGATGTCCGTCTCATGACTGGCCAGCGCTAAGTCGAGCGTTTCACTTGCGGAGCACATCGCGAAGAGGAACCCCCCCTCTTCCACGTAGCTTCGGATTTCCTCGGAGACGGCTCGTTTCAGATCCGGGACGTCAGAGAAGCCGAAGCGGGCAGTAACATCCCTATTTCGAGCGATTTCCTCCTGGAGCCAGTCCGCTCCCGCATACGTGAGATAGAACTTGGAGTACTGCCCAGTGAAGTCCTCATGATGAAGGTGAAGCCACTCGTATTGGGATAGATCGCCAGTAAGCACCTCCGGATCCCAGATGGTCTCGTATGAGATCTCCGCATAGGTCAGCGCCATCGTGACCGCATCGTCCCAAGGAGGGACATTCGGCGGCGTATAGATCGCAATCCTTGGGGCCGTCTCAAGGGGCACAGCCTCCATATTCTCGCCTTGGATGATTGACCGAATCTCAGCCAACTGGGCGCTCCCAATGGGCTCAAATGAGACCCCGCGGAAGGCCGCTTCCCGCCTTACCGCTTCAGAATCCGGAAGGAGGAAGGATCCACCCCGGTAGTTCAAGAGCCACTCGACGGTATCGCCTTGCTCCAGTGTCCAGTAGGTGAGGCCATAGGCCCGGAGGTGATTCCCCTGCGCACGATCCATGGGAACCAGGAGGTTTTGGCTAACGACAGGCTGCGGCAAACCGCACAGTGCTAGGATCAGCACTAAGGGGGTAATAACCCTGACACGTGATCCTATCATGTTTCGTCATCCCTGGAATTAGGGCTACCCCGGCCCCCATGCACTTCGTACAAACGTCGGGCCTCAGGTGCCAATGGGTGTTGAGGTGCCCCAACGATCAGCTCTTCCAAAAGCCGCATTCCATCCTCCATCCTATCTCCTCCCCTGAGAAACCAGCCGGCCTGCAGAAACCGAACCTCAGTCGCTTCCGGAGCGTCTGGATATTCCTCTAAGAGGTTGGCACGAATCTCTCCGGCTCGCCCCTCATCTTCCATTCCAGCCAGATGTGCAGCGAGGGCGAGTAACGGAGCCCGATCAGTCACAGGCACTGCTCTCAACCCTTCCATGACCACTTCGGATCCGGAGAGACCTTTTGATTCCGCTCCCATCCCTACAGCACGTATGGCCTCAGGCGCAGCAGACACATCCACTTCCTCGATCACGCTGAGGAGTTGCACCCAGATCGTAGCTTCCCTGCTAGGTAAAGCCATAATGCGAGTCAGGATCGCCTCACGAACACGCTCCATACCTCCTTCCTGTTCCACCCACAAAGCCAAATCCTGGACGGACGGGAGACTGTCTGCCCTCACCTCACCGGAAGTGCTAGCAGGTACGGCCGATTGGGCTACACCTGGCTCGAAACCAGACGCCGTCCTCACCAATATGAGGATGACTACCAACCCTGCCCGTGAAATCATCGTCCGCCCTCAGTCGCTCGGCGGCGGTTTACGCGCTCAAAATAGTCGAGGACAAGGCGACGTTGAGCTGGGCTGAGCATCCCCAGTTCGACCATTGTGGGGAGCGGAAGGGCCAGAGGATTCAAGAGCGCTTCGGGAAGCGCGGTCACGGCTCGTCTGGGCACGGCTTCCGCTGACGTTGCCTCGCGCTCCTCCGTGGGGGCGTCCTGCTCCAGGGTACGGCCGGCAGAAAGTAACCGCTCGAGAAAATCCTCCTGCCGCCCAAGTGTCGTAGCGTCTAGCCGGCCCTGCCTGAGTTCCTCCGCGATCTCTTCGCTCTCGTCCGCAAGTGCATCGAGGTTATTTCGGGTCCGGCCCGGCCCGGGGCGGCGACCCAATTCCTGAAGGATAGCCGCGATCCCTTGCTGACCAGACACCAAGTCTTCGAGTTCTATATCAGACGGCGTACCGCCCTGATCCGACTCCTGGGAAAGCTGGCTGCCTTGCTCATTCAGGCTAGCTTGCTGATCTCCGAGTGATGACAGTTCCTCACTTATATCCGTTGATGCTGTGCTCTGTGAATCCTCTCCTCCCTGCCCTAACCCCTCCAATGCAGCAAGTGCTACTTGATTCATCGCCGCCTGAGCGGCATCGGCCAAACCTTCAGAATCCGGCTGGGAGCCATTACGAGCCATTGCGTCGACAGTCTGGCCGACCGCCTCCTGGGAAGCCGCGATCGCCTCTGACAGTGAACTCGCCAGATCGGGCTGCTCTTGCGTTGCCTCGGCTAGCTCTGACGCTAGATTCTGCAGCCCCTCCATTATCGCTAACTCCTCGTCTTCAAAGTCCCCTCGTTCGCCCGGAGGCGCATTCTGTAAGTCTTCACGGAGCTGGCCCTGACGCCGAGCAAGAGCAAGCGCATCCTGTGCACCTCGGCGAAGCCCCTCCTGCATTTCTTCTTCTGGGTTCTCAGCAAACCCGGAACTAGTTTCTTCCAATTGTTGGACGGCAGACTGGAGCGACTCTTGGGCCTCACTCGCCTGCTGCGCAGCCTCCTCGCGGTCTCCCACCTGGCTCGACTCGGCTGCGCTGGTCATCGCCTCTCTCGCCTCGCCAAGTTCGCGGCGAGCGGCCTCAGTCTGATCCGCCGCTTCTGAGTTGCCACTGGTGGACAACTCCTCTCCCAGGTCGGAGAGTTGCTCCTCTACGGCAGCAGTACGCTCTGCCTGCTCTCGCTGCGCTTCCTCCCCTTCCCCTTGGGCCATTTGCTCCACCAGAGCCTCTTGAGTCTGCAGGAGCGAGCGGACCTGCTCTTCAGCACCCCGCAACCCTTCTTCGATCGCGCTTCTCCGGAGTTGCTCAAGAGCCTGCTCCAGTCGCACTTGGAGGTCCTCCTGCCGTTGGGCCAGTTCCTCGAGGAGCTGCGTCGGTGCTTCCTGCAGCTCTCCCTGTCGGAACCCCTCCTGCAACTCCTCCAGTCGGTCCCGAGCCTCGGGGCCGAGAACCTTCTCCAGCAAGCTTTCCAACTCCTCGATCCGCTCACGAAGATCGGCGTCCTCGTTATCCCGCTCAGCCATCTCCGCTAGTGCCCCACTCGCCTCCTCCAGCCCGCTCGTGATCTGGTCGAGCTCTGCCGCAAGATCTTCTTGCCGCTCCAGCGCCTGCCGAAGCTCCTCTCGATCCTGGAAGGCATCAAGCTCGTCACGGTCGCCATCGGCTTGCTGCGAGCCGAAACGACTCTGGCGCTCCAAGTTCCTCAACTCAGCTGTCTCCCGTGACACCCGATCCAAGAGTTCCTCCGTACGGGAGGTGACATCCTCGATTCGCTCGCGGGCAGCTTCTCTCACTTCCGTGGTCGCCGGCATTGCTAGACGGTAGGTGATTGTCTCCACTACCTGGCCCACCGGAGCGTTATCGGAGACCCTCGCCTTGAGAAGGATCGCGTCTCCTGGACGAATCCCCCATGCGGAGAAATCCAACATTGGGCGGAGAGTGACCTGCGCCAAATTCCCCGTCGCTATGTGATCCACCCCAACCACGTCTTCCTCCCCCGGCCGCTGGTGCACCGACTCTACCTCGGCCCAGGCTATTCCGTAGTCGTCACTCGCCTCGAGCAAGAGCGGGACCCGGAGCGACAGCGGCAGCTCGCCGTCCGCTCCCGGTACAGGGAGAGAGAGCTCAGGCACGGCATCAGGAATCACCTCCAGGTCCAGCGTTTGAGGCAGAATTGCACCCTCCTGTCCGCTCTCCACGGCCCATGTGATCAGCTCGGACCTCGTGGGACGCCAGCGCCCAAAGAAACGTCCATCCTCGACGGACAGCCGGATCGCAACCTGACCTCCCTCCCCTAGGAGCAGGACCTCCGAGCCCTGACCTTCCACCCGTCCTGCCAAGCTGATTACCGTTCCCTCGGGAACACTGAGCCACGCGGGCACACGCCGGAAGCTTTCGGAAGGCAGCCGGGTGTACGGAGGATACTCAACGTCCAGTGCGAGGCTGGACAGAAAAGAAGGATCGGACGGCAGGAGAGTACTCACTGGAGTCATAGCGCCATCAGGACTAGAAGCCCAATAGCGGACCTCCACCTCGAGCTCCGGGAGGAAGGTCTCCGCCCGACCGTCGACAACCACGAGGCTCCGTTCCTGAAGGATGTCCCCAATGGCTTGCCAGTGCACCCAGACCGAGTCTCGGCCCTCTGCACCCACTTCCACCCTGGGAGATTCGCCGCGGGGGAGCTGACCGTCACCTGGGAAGAGCTCGAGTGGCGGAAGGGGCTCGGGGGTAAGAAGCTCCACTGAGCGGGCTAATCCCGCCCAGGCCGTCCGAGTTCGGTCAGGAGTGAGAGCTACGAATGCGACAAGAAGAGCCACAACCACTCCAGTCCCCACTGCGCTGACTCGAAACAGCCTAACAAGTTTCTTCCCCGGGTTTCCCGCGAGGCGATCTACCCCACCGCTGAGGCGGAGGAGGAGCGCGCGTTCCCCGGCACGGGCAAGAGAGGAAGACATGCCCTGTGGAACCGAGCGCGCCAGCTCCGCCTGAGCCCTAACCAATCCTTCCGGCAATCTTACGATCTTCTCAATCTGGTTAGCGAGGCTGACCTCCGAGGTAGACCTACGCAGGTGTACGAGAACCCATCCAAAAAGCGTCCCAGCCATGACTCCGCCCACGATGAGCAGAAATAGGGGAACCACGGTGCCTGGCCTCCAGCCATCTGAGCCCACAAGAAGCCATGCCAGCACCAGGATTCCACCAACTACTGTTACGGAGCCGAATCCAAGGGCAGTTCCCGCGATCCTGCGGAGATACCGGCGGATCGCGTGAATCACACTGGTGAGGGAGAGCGGGGGCTGCTTCACGGAGCTTGCCGGGTCAGTGCATACACGAACAGATTCACGCCCATCCTGAGCGCTTGCTCCCTCATCTCCGGTGGGTCGTCGTGTACATCCGGGTCCTCCCACCCATTTCCCAGATCAGACTCGTGGCTATAGAAGACAACCAAACGACCCTCGTAGAAGATCCCCCATGCCTCCGGAGGCTCGCCGTCATGCTCGTGAATCTTCGGTAGGCCATCGGGAAACTCATAGAACACCTGGAATACGGGATGATCCCCGGGGATTTCAACCAGCGACCGGTCGGGGAAGAGCACTGCCATCTCTCGCCGGAAGGCCTCGTCGAGACCATAGTTGTCATCTGCGTGGAGGAATCCCCCAGCCTCCAAATAGCCTCTTAGGGCTTCTCGCTCTTGGTTGTTGAAGGCGATGTTCCCATGACCTGTAAGATAGAGAAACGGATAATCCCTGAGCGCCGGATCCAGAGGGGTTACGACAACTTCGCGCTCGGCCACCGGAAACCCCGTTCGTTCGCGGATAGCCGCGAGGAGGTTCGCGATCGCTGATGGTCCCGCATACCAGTCCCCTCCCCCACCGTATTGCAGTCGAGCGACAGTCGGTTCTATAGCGAGGGGCCAATAATGCTCTCCCACCGATCTCGATCCCTGATATTGGAGCACGCCCGTTGCGCCCGCCTCCACATTGGGAAGCAACGCGAGAACGATTGAGAATCCGACTGAAAGCCTCATCAGGCATCTACGCCTTGATCGGGTGACCGGTCCGGATCCAATCCCCTACCCAGGGCTGCACGACCCTCTGAGGACTCTGGAATAGGGAGCATGCTAAGCACGAGCTCGTAGGCCCGGTTCCTAGTAATGTTCAGCCGGGAAGCTAATTCTCGCGCTGTCCGGCTCGGCGAGGTCCCCATGTTCAGCAGCTTCTTCGCGAGCACATGCCCCTCTTCCTCATCCACGAAGACCCGGGATACATCTTCCTCACTAGGAGCAATCACGACCGTTACTTCACCGCGGACCTTCCCTTCGGCTGTGTAGTATCGGGCCAACGCTTCGAGGGTTCCCCTTCGGAAATCCTCATAAAGCTTCGTCATCTCGCGTGCCACGATCGCCCTTCGGGTACTCCCACATCGCTCAGCCAGCCCCGAAAGAAGGGCAGCCAGTCGTTCTGGAGATTCGAATAAGACGATCGTATCGCGAGCCTCCGCGACTCGTTCGAAGCACCGCACCCTCTCCTTTCCCTTGCGAGGAACGAAACCAAGGAAGCTGAAGGGAACCGTAGGAAAACCGGAACCAACCAACGCAGAAAGTACGGCAGAGGGACCAGGGACAGGGACCACCTGATGCCCTTCGGCCAGAGCCCTGCGGACGAGGCGCTCCCCTGGATCCGAGACCAGCGGAGTCCCTGCATCCGAGACAAGTGCCAGACTGCCCCCCTTCTTGCCCAAACTTGAGAGTGCCTTCCCCAAACGAGCCTCTTCGTTGTGAGCGTGCAGTGATACGAGAGGGGTCAGCAACTCGAAGTGGCGCATAAGCCGCCGTGTGCGGCGGGTGTCTTCCGCCAGAACAGAGTCGACTTCGCCAAGAATCCGAACAGCTCTGGCGGAGAGATCTTCCAGATTTCCGATTGGTGTGCTCACCAAGTAGAGCGTCCCCACACTCGCCTTCCCAAATGGAATTGTGACCACCCCCACAGTGCGATACACTCTACGGGAAAGCCAGAGTATGCCATCAGCTACCTTCTAGGAGGTGCTCTTGGATCTTACTCTGTAAGTGGGGCTTGGGCACGACACCCACGACGGTGTCTATGTGTTTTCCATCCTTGAAAAAGTAAATTGCTGGAATCGACCGGATTCCGAATCTACTTGTGGTACTGGGGTTATGGTCTACGTCTAATTTCCCTACCACGACTCCCTTTCCCGCGTACTCAATGGCCAATTCATCGATGGTCGGTGCCATTTGCACACAAGGCCCACACCACTCTGCCCAGAAATCAACTATCGCCAGGCCCACCGCTCCTTCTATTTTCTCCGTGAAGTTATCGTCCGTCACCGTCACCGCGTTGCCTTGCTCAGCCATGCTCCGGATCTCCCTTTTCTTTTACGTTTCGGTTCCCCACGCTACTGCTCATCGATGATTGCCTTCTCGCTGGATCACATAGGAATCGTCACCGGATCGATTTCCGACGCTGCTGGCGATTACGAGCTCCTCACGGGTGCACCATGTTCCCCGATCGAGTCTCTTCCCAAATATGGTGCCAATGTGGCGTTCGTCGGTCAGATCGAGCTGATCGAGCCGCTCGACGCAGAGAGCACCATCGGCCAGTTTCTGTCATGTCACAGCCCTGGTTTGCACCACCTCGCCTATCGAGTCCCGGACATCCGAGTCTTACTTGAGACACTGCGCGACCAAGGCCTCAAACTCATCGACGACAAGCCAAAACTCGGCGCCCGGGGCCACCTGGTTACTTTTGTTCACCCCCACAGCGCGGGAGGAGTACTCTGGGAGTTGGTCGAGGGGTAACATCCACTCACAGCAGTCTTCTTCTCCAGACCAATTCTCCTCCAAGAGCCAGTGTCTATCCGGGGTCCGGACAACCACGAAGGGAACGTCCGCGACCTAGAATGTCCAGGGCAAATCCGGCGGCTCGGACTGCCCTGCCATCCTTTCCCGAGTTCCTGCACGTACTCCTGCCAATCGGTGTCCTCCACGATCCTCGGAGACTGAACGATGTCCTGGTTCGCATCTCGACCCATCCGAATCTCCTGCCCCTCACTGATAAACAGAGATCCCCTCGCCCCAGTGACGGAGGAAATCGCACAACCGAGGACCCACGCTATAAGGACACTTAGGCCGAAGAAACCAGTCGGTGTGGAAGGGAGAAGCCTTTTAGGCACGGAGGCGTGGTGCTGATTCGAGTTAGAAGGCTGTTGAAGAAGTACAGTGGGTATCGAGCAGGGGTCTTGAAAGGTTCAGACAAGAAAGAATGATGATTGCGATGCCAAAGTACCGAAGAGGAGTTCTGACGCCAGATCAGCCCTCTGCCCCCTTGAGCCCTCCGGGTTATGGCGGTACGGCGCCATCTCCAGCGTTGGCGTTCCTCTAGGTGGCGTATGTCTATGCGTTGCCTTCCAGCGGTTGACGGTCTCGTTTTGCTCGACTAGGAGCACCGCCTTGCATCTGGCACCATGGCCCTTGTAACAAGACCCGTTCTAATTTTTCAACAGCCTTCTTAAAGTGTCCGCGTAGGGGACCTGTCGCTCGCAGGGAATCCACAAGCTATTTTACGTTATCAAGACCCTGAACCCGTGAGAGGCCTCTCGCCTTCCATGCTCATCTCACAAAGTCTCCCGTGACGACCCGGACTCTAAACAGCCAGACGAACCCGAGTGGCTGGAAGCGGAGCCCTCGATCGGTGGCGGCGATTGCGCTTGTACTGTCGCTTTGCTCATGCAGCGGCGGAACACCCTCAGCTGGATCGAATCCAACCATCAACTCTGAAAGCTTCGTGAAGGTGATGGTTCAATTGAGGCATTCCGCCCTCCTACATTCCTCAGAGTACCTACCAGAGGGGGAACAGGAACGAATCCTCAAGGAGAACGATCTGGTGGCGAACGACCTGAGAAGATTCGTCGAAATCCACGGGATGGACGTACCTCTCATGGCCAGTCTGTGGGAGGAAATAGACCAGAAAGTCAATGAGGCTCAAGCACTAAGAGCACCCTGAAGTTCAGTCCGATTACGATGACGTCACGCTCCCCGACGAAAACTCCAAGAGGGCCTTCCGCCTGCCCTAGAACTCCACCCATGTCAGTGTGTTCACTCCCGATCGACTTCATTCCCACTCGATCGTAGCCGGCGGCTTTGAGCTGACATCGTACGTTACCCTGTTCACACCATGGACCTCATTGATGATCCGCGTCGAAATCCTCCCTAGGATCTCGTGGGGGAATTGGTACCAATCGGCCGTCATCCCATCGCGAGAGGTCACTGCTCTCAGCGTGATCACATGCTCATAGGTGCGAGAGTCACCCATCACCCCGACCGACCGGACCGGGAGCAGCACCGCGAACGCCTGCCAAATATCGTCGTAAAGACCCGCTTCACGAATCTCCTCTAGGTAAATCGCATCAGCTTCCCTCAAGATAACCAGTCGGTCCTCGGAGACAGTTCCCAGCACCCGGATAGCGAGTCCCGGGCCGGGAAACGGATGCCGACCTACGAACTCCTCAGGTAATCCCAACTCCCTCCCCACATTTCGAACCTCGTCTTTGAAGAGTTCCCGGAGTGGCTCGATGAGCTCGAAGGGCATCTCTTCCGGCAACCCACCCACATTGTGATGTGTCTTGATCGTTACCGATGGTCCACCAGTCGAAACAGATTCGATCATGTCGGGATATAGGGTGCCCTGAACCAGAAAACGAGCTCCCGTTTCCGCCTCCTGTGCGGTCCGTTCGAAGACACGGATGAAGGCATTTCCAATAATCCGTCTTTTCTCTTCTGGCTCGGTAATCCCTGAAAGGCCGGAGAGGAACTCGTCGGAGGCGTCAACAACTATCAGCCGAATCCCTATGTGCCGCCTAAAAGCCAGCTCCACCCCTTCGCGTTCCTCTTTTCTGAGCAGGCCATTGTCTACAAAAATACATGTCAGCCGGTCGCCGATCGCCCGATGTACGAGCACGGCAGCCACGGAGGAATCGACTCCTCCAGACAGCCCACAGATGACGGAGGCCTCTCCCACACGTTCTCGGATTCTCCCGACTGACTCGTCGATGAAGGTCCCAGGGGTCCACGTGGGGCGACAGCCCGCCACTCGGAAGAGGAAATTGGAGATAATCTCCTCACCCCTGGTTGTGTGAGCCACCTCAGGGTGAAACTGGACTCCGAATATGCTGCGATCCTCAGCCCGGAACGCAGCTACTGGGAGGGTGGTCGTCGAGGCGATTGAACGATAGCCGGGAGGAGGAGTGTCAACGTGATCGCCGTGGGAGCACCAGACCCGGGTGGTGTCACGTCCCTCGAACCCCCAGAAAAGATCGTCGGAATCGAGCACGGTCAGATCGGCTGGTCCGTACTCCCTCTGCCCGGCCTGCACATTACCCCTTTCCAGCTTCGCGATGAGCTGCATCCCGTAACAGATCCCCAGGATCGGAATCCCCTCGGATAGGAGTTCGCTGTCCATCGAGGGAACACCTTCATCGTACACGGACGCGGGCCCACCCGAGAGGATGATCCCCCGAGGACCCCATTCGCGAATCCAAGCAAGCGAGCGAGTTGGCGGGTGGATCTCGCAAAACACATTCTCTTCGCGGATCCGCCGCGCAATGAGCTGTGTGTATTGGGATCCACAGTCAATAATCAACACACGATCATGCAGCTGAGTCATAGCTGGCTAGCCGGGGTCCCCAACATCCGCATCGTGCTGCGAAACCGGTATCTCCTCACCCCGCATCAGGTCATCTGTCGTTTCCCGGTGCCGGATCAAGATCGCCTCTCCACTCTCGATCAGTACCTCAGCTGGACGCCGTCTGGCGTTGTAGTTAGAGGCCATCGAGAACCCATATGCACCAGCGGTCTCGACCATCAAGACGTCCCCAGGCTCAGGGAGTGCGATCTCACGGTCTCGAGCCAGGAAGTCTCCTGTCTCGCAGACCGGGCCCACGATATCAGCCATCACTGTCGGTGCTTCCTTTCGCAGACGCACGGGGGTAATCCGGTGGAATCCTCCGTAGTAAGAGGGTCGCAGCAACTCCGTCATACCTCCATCCGTGATCACGAACGTCTTCCCGACATTCCGTTTCGTGTAAAGGACGCGCGTCAGGAGTATCCCGGCTTCTCCGACAATGGACCGACCGGGCTCGAGAATGAGGCGAAGTCCCCTTTCCCGGAGGCGAGGAGAGACCTCAGACGCCAGCCCCTCCAGATCGAGACCTGCCTCCCCGTCGTACCCGATGCCGAACCCTCCGCCTAGGTCGACGTAGTCAATCCCAACCCCAGCCTTCGTCAACCGATCCACCATCCCGAGCACCGTATCCAGTGCTCGAACATACGGAGCAATCTCGACGATTTGAGAGCCAATATGAACGCCGACCCCCAGAAAATCGAGGTGGGGATCATCGGCCCAGGATTGGTACAGTGACTCTGCCTGGAAGATCGGGATCCCGAATTTGGATGCCGCATGACCTGTCCGCGTGTACTCGTGCGGGGTCGGAGGATCGACGTCCGGGTTCACCCGAAGGCTGACCGGGGCAGAGACCTCTAATCTGTCTGCCACCCTGCTCAATAGCTCGAGTTCGTCTGAACTTTCCACATGGAAGGCGTAGATGCCGGCATTTAGGCCCGCAATCAACTCTTCTTCGGTCTTCCCCACTCCCGAAAATACTACACGGTCTGAGGGAATACCCGCCCGCAGCACCCGACGCAGCTCGCCAAGGGAAACGATGTCAGCTCCCGCCCCAAGAGCGCCGACTCGGTTCAATAGCGCCAGCGATCCGTTCGCCTTCACCGAGTAAGCGAGAAGAAGAGGGGAACCCTCGAACGCCGAAACGAAGCGGCCAACTCGATCCTCGATGGCCCGAAGGTCGTATACGTAGAGCGGTGTACCGAATCTCTCCGCCATTCCCTCAAGCGAGAGGCCTCGGCAGGTAAGCACTCCCCCCAACTGCTGGAGTCCGGAGTTCAATACGACTTTGCCCAGACGACCTCCATCGCGGCCTCTCCTCCACCGATGCAGCGCTTCGGTGGAGTCTCAGAACGGAAATCAGGATCGGGAATGCACCGGAGCGTGCTACCCGTCTCAGCCTTCACCCTCATCTCAACTTCCGGATCACCGCTCCACCCGGTGTACGCGAATCCCCCAGGACCATCCAGGATCTCAGTCAACTCATCCCAACTATTGACCCCCCGGTGAGAGTGGGCATCTCTTCTGGCTCGGGCTTGATCGAGAAGCTGGCTCTGGAACGCATCCAACCGGTCAGGAAGCTCGTCTTCCGCCTGAGCCTGTGGGAGAAACTCTTTTCGCTCCTCTTCCTCCGCCCGAACTCGCTTCACCATCACGACCTGGCCACTTTCGAGATCGCGAGGACCGATCTCCATGCGGAACGGGACTCCTTTGCGTTCCCATTCGTAGAACTTCGCACCCGGATTCAGATGATCGCGGTCGTCCACTCTGGTCCGCACCCCGACGGCCTTCAGACGATCCCGCATCTCATACGCCTTTCCTACCACCCCTGATCTCTGCTCGTCATTTCGATGGATAGGGACTATCACAACCTGGGTTGGAGCGATCCACGGGGGAACCACGATACCACTGTCGTCTCCGTGGGCCATCACCATCCCTCCGATGAGCCGGGTAGATACTCCCCATGAGGTATTCCAGGCGTACTCTTCTATTCCCTCCTCACTCTGGAAGGTGAAGTCGAACTGCTTAGAGAAATTCTGTCCCAGGTCGTGAGAGGTGCCTGCCTGCAGGGCCCTGCGATCCTGCATCATGGCCTCACAGGTGTACGTTTGGACTGCACCCGCGAACCTCTCGGCATCGGACTTGATCCCGGTGATGACGGGTAGCGCAATCCACTTCTCCATGAACGTCCGATAGATCCCCAGTATTTTGAGTGCCTCTTCGAGCGCCTCTTCCTCGGTGGCGTGCGCGGTATGGCCCTCCTGCCATAGGAATTCCGTGGTCCTCAGGAAGGGACGAGGCCGGAGTTCCCACCGCATGACATTCGCCCACTGGTTGATCAATACAGGGAGGTCCCGGTAGGACTGGACCCACTTCGCATACATCGAATAGATGATGGTCTCCGAGGTGGGCCGGACCACGAGCGGCTCCTCCAGCTTTTTTCCGCCAGCATGCGTAACTACAGCCAACTCAGGCCTGAATCCCTTCACATGCTCCTTCTCACGCTCGATGAAGCTCATTGGGATCAGGAGAGGAAAATACGCGTTCTCGTGCCCGGCCTCCTTTAACATTTGATCCAACGCTCGCTGCATGTTCTCCCAGATTGCATAGCCCCAAGGGCGAATCACCATACTCCCACGAACCGGCGAGTGATCCGACAACTCTGCACGCTGCACGACCTCGTTATACCATGCGCTAAAGTCCTCCGACCGAGGGGTGAGAGCCTTTTCTTTCGACATTGCTTATCCGTTGTCCATCTGTTTTTCACCAGGCCCAACCGGAGGATTTCGGCGCTCAAGGCAATCGCGCCCAAAAACGAGCAAGCCCGGAATGATCAAGAGGATGAGAGAGATCAGCGCCCAGGTGAGCCTGAAAGGCAGGACTGTCCCAACGCTGAGGATATATGCAGCCACTCCACCTCCTGCCAGAGCGAGGAGGAAGACTGCCGCAAAGATGACGTACTCGAGCACACTTAGCCGACGGATTGCCCGCTCCATCTCTTCCCTGGTGCCCTCAAATCCGTTCCCTGTCCCCACCGCGCTAATCCGTACTCTTGTGATCAATCTCCATGGCCACGGTCTCCAACTCGGAAGCAACCATCAGTTGCTCCAGTGGAATCTCCCTCTCTCCGCCGCTCGCCATGTCACGGATGACGGCGACCCCTCTCTCCACTTCGTCCGGCCCTAGGACGATAACCAAGCTAGCTCCCACGGATGCCGCAGAGGAGAACTGCTTCCTGACCGACCGGGAGCCTAGGGAATAGACCACACTCCTGCCGCGCTTGCGTTGCGCACTTGCAATCCGCCTCGCAAGTCCTCCCTGGCCTTCTCCAATCACAACGATAAAGTAATCCACCTGCCGTTGGTACTCAGGAGCCTTACCGCTCTCTCTAAGGATTTCGCCCAGAACAACGTCTCCCATGCCGAATCCAACCGCGGGGAGCGGGTCACCCCCAACATACTCAAGAAGGTGGTCGTAGCGCCCTCCTCCACAGATCGCTCTCAACTCCCCGCGCCGGTCGAAGACCTCGAAGACGATCCCTGTGTAATAGGCAAGGCCTCGAACTATCGTGAGGTCGAACTCTACGAACTCTGAGAACCCGAGTTCCTCTAGGATCGTCAGGTACTGACGGATATCTGAGAGGCGATCGGCCACGGCGTCTACATGGCCGAAAGCACTTTCAATACAATCAATATGGGGTCGTTCTAACACGTACAACACTTGTTCCGCATGTTCTTTAGATAGTCCCACATCATCCTTATTTTGAAGCCACTCTAGAACTCGCTCTCGGGGCTTCTTCTCCATCCTGTCGACAACCCTGAATGCAGCCTCCAGTTGCTCCTCTTGGACACCTACTGAACGGAGTACTTCCGACAGCAACACCCTGTCGGACACGCGAGCACAAACGTGGGCCGCGTCCAGGCCTAGTTCCCTCAAGCCGTCAATGGCCACGGCAAGAACCTCCGCGTCACCTTCGACCCCACCTTCCCCAACCAGGTCCACATTCCACTGAAAGTGCTCCCGGAGTCGTCCTCGCTGTTGTCGTTCATATCGAAACAATTGAGGTATCGAAAACCAGCGAATCGGTTTCGCCATCGCACGGCCGCCGCCGCCGATAATCCTGGCCAACGACGGAGTCATCTCAGGACGAAGGGCCACATGTCTATCACCCTTGTCGGTGAACTCATAAAGCTGCCCCACGATCTCGTCTCCGCTCTTGGCTCTGTACAATTCGAGTGTTTCCAGGGGAGGCCCATCATACTCCACAAAGCCGTAGCGCCGGGAAACCCGGCGCCAGGCATCGAAAATATGGTTTCGAAGAGCTAGATCTTCCGGGAGAAAGTCTCGAAATCCCGGAAGTTTCACGTGCTTCCTAAACTCTGACATGGCGCGAATCTACCCGGAGTCAAACGGCACGGGCAAGGCTTCCAAAGGGATCCTTCCTAGGCAAGTCAGGCATTCTCCAACGGTATACGCGGAGCCGGTCACGACAACGGTTCCAGACGGTCCAGTCCTCGTGCGAGCCACCTCCATCGCTGCCCCAACCCCCGCGCTCAGGGACACGCGATCCGGCGACAAAGTCTGGGCTGCTATCTCAGGCTCCCAAGAGCGAGCTTTCGGTGCGGAACTCACGGTTGTAAGGATCACCGCGTCAAGAACACTGTCCAGTTCCCTCAGCATTTCCTTCCATGGCTTATCGTCGAGGATCCCGACCACTCCTATAAGGGGCCGGGATGGGTTCACCTCCTCAATAGTCCTTACGAGAGCTCGAACCCCGTCGAGGTTGTGGGCGATATCCAGGATCCAGGTTCGGCCTCTCTCACGCTCGACCTGGAATCGGCCAGGAACCCGGGTCCGGTTCACCCCTTGCTTCACGGCCCGTGCTGAGACCGGCAGTCGGGGAGGAAGGGCCTCGAGGGCGTGCACGGCTAGAGCCAGGTTGCGCAGCTGATGTCGTCCAATGAGTGGAGAGTCCAGATCAAGCGCACCCCAGCGTTTAGTAACGAGGCGGAGCACAACTCCATCCAGCTGCACCCGACCCTCTGGCGGAGGCACCTTATGCAGCAGCGCTTCTCGCAGCGCAGCCTCTTCGGTCAAGACGGCAAACGCGGCAGGATCGTCCGTGGCAGTGAAAACAGGGATGCCAGGCTTCAAGATCCCCGCCTTTTCCCTCGCGATAGCCTCTTGGGTCTCTCCTAAGATGCCAGCATGATCAACTCCGACATTCGTGATCGCAGTCAGGACCGGATTGACCACGTTCGTCGCATCGAGCCGCCCCCCCATGCCTACTTCAACCACCACTACCTCAGCTCCGAATCGAGAGAAGGCGAGGAAGGCCAACGCTGTGGCCGCCTCGAAGAAGGACGGAGCTTCGCGAACGAGCAGAGGGCGGAGATCACGCGACCATTCTTCGAGAAGCTCATCGGGCAGGGGGCGTCCATCGACGAGAATCCTTTCCCGGAAGGAGACCAGGTGAGGAGAGGTGTAGAGACCGGTCCGGAACCCAGCTGCCTGCAGAATCTCAGCCCAGATCCGAGCGACTGACCCCTTCCCGTTGGTTCCTCCAACATGGAGGACGGGATAGTCGAGTTGGGGATCGCCCAGGGAGGCCAGAGTGCGCTCGGTGCGCTCCAGGCCCCACTTCACATCACCTGGCAAGCCTGGAAAGATACGAGCCGCCAACGGATCATTCTCCGGCAGCCCGAACGCGATCGCTGAAGTCAGGCGCTCCTGCGCCCCGTGGCTCACCCGGTGTCTTCCGGAATGTCAGCGAACATGTATCGGAGGAGTCGGACCGTCGTCTCCCTGAGCTCCCGACGATTGACTACTCGATCCACAAAGCCGTGTTCAAGCAGGGTTTCGGAACGCTGGAAGCTGTCGGGAAGTTCCTGCTTGATGGTCTCTTTTATGACCCTTGGTCCCGCCAGGCCAATGAGGGCTTTCGGCTCGGCAAGATTCACATCTCCAAGCATGGAGAAGGATGCGGTCACGCCTCCGGTCGTGGGGTCCGTAAGAATGCTGATAAATGGGACGCCCGCCTCGTGGAGCTGTGCAAGCCCCGAGGAAACCTTGGCCATCTGCATCAAAGAGTAGATGCCCTCCTGCATCCTGGCACCACCCGTCGCGGAGGCGATGATCAACGGTCGCTCCTCTGACAATGCCCTATCCACAAGCCTCGCGATCTTCTCCCCAACAACCGACCCCATGGATCCACCTATGAATCCGAAGTCCATCACGGCGAGCGCGATCGGAATCCCCTCGAGAGTCCCAACTCCGGTTACGACGGCCTCCTTCCGGCCAGTTTTATTCTCCGCGGCCCGGAGTCGAGCAGGGTAGGGCTTCAGATCGGTGAAGGAGAGTGGATCGGTACTGGACAGTCCCTTGTCAGTTTCTTCGAAGCTGCCCTCATCGGTCAGGATCCGTAAGTACAGGTCCGGGCCCACCCGAAAGTGATGTCCGCACCTAGTACAAACGTGGAGGTTCTGCTTCAGCTTCTCTCGATAGAGGATCTCACCACATCCCTCGCACTTGTCGAACACGTCGGAGGAGAGATCCCTTCGGTCTTCAGCCTTGAGTGGTCTCTTTTGCTTCTTGAACCAGGCCATTAGCCTCCCCCGTTGGTTTTAGTCCGTCAGGTTTCCCCGGCTAGCCGGACGGCGAGTGCCGTCATCGTCCAACAGGTGAGTAAGAAGGTGCCTCCATAGCTGACGAACGGCAGTGGGATCCCTGTAATTGGGACGAGTCCGACCGTCATCCCAACATTCACGAAGATATGGACCAACCAAGTACCGAAGATACCAAACAAAACCAGGCCGGCAAAGGGATCTGCGCTGTGCTCGCCGAGGCGCACAACCCTTAGGAGGAGTAGCGAGAAGAGTAGTATCGCACCGAGCGCTCCCAAAAAGCCGAGTTCTTCCCCAATAACACTGAAGATGAAGTCCGTGTGCTGTTCGGGGAGGAAGTCCAGCCCCTTCTGGGTCCCCTCAGTGAAGCCCTTTCCGAATAGCCCTCCACTCCCGATGGCAACCTTGGATTGAATCAGATTCCACCCTGCCCCTCGTGGATCCATGGCCGGATCGAGAAAAACGAGCAGCCGATTCTTCTGGTAATCCGCGAGCGAGTTCCAGAGGGGAAGTGCTATGGTCCCCGCGGCAAGGTTCCCGAGGATCACAGCCACGGACTCGGCCAAGAAGAGTCGATAGCGGAAGAGGTAGAGAAAGATGACCAAGGCAACGAAGTACGCTGACCATATGCGGGTATCGAAAGATAGAATCAATCCGATCCCTGGACTCGCAAGCAGGAAAAGTAGGAGCGGTGGGGTACCTGCCCAGAATAAAGCCGCGAAGAGAAGGCCGACGAACGCCAAAGCTGTCCCTAAGTCAGGCTGAAGGACGACCAGGCCTAGCGGGACCGCTATCAACGCTGAAGGCGCGAGGAGATCCCTCAGGTAGGCCGGAGGCTCATCCCGAGCCGAAAGTAGGCGTGCAAGTCCAAGCACCCCTGCCACTTTAGCGAACTCGGATGGCTGGAATCGAATAGGGCCCACCTCAATCCACCCCTCCACTCCCTCCGCCGTCCCCGAACCGGTCCCTATCACGAGCGTCAGCCCGAGGAGGATCACGGCCACCAGATATGCCGGAACGGAGACCCACTCAATCCAGACAGGCTTGACCCGGGTAATGACGGTGAAGGCCCCGAGCGAGAGCACAAGCCAAACGACCTGCCGGAGCCAGGCACCCTCGGTCACCGGGTTCGGCACATTTAGGACACCCGCCGAGAAGATCATGGCGACACCGAATAGTGACAAGACGAGCGCCACCCCCACCAACTTGGGATCAAGCGCCCACTGCCTGTGCCACTTCATATTACTCCTAGTCCAACTCCTCTCGGGTCCGGCCGGCCCAGGGTGCGGGAACACCCGTCTGGTAGTGCTCACGAAGCGTCTGGATCGTGTCGGTCGGCATGCCGTACTTCCGACGCAGGTGGAAGTCGGCAGCCTTGGCGGCGACGGGTGCGGCCATGGCCGATCCAGAGACACCCTCCTCCACGATCACCGTGACCACAATCTCAGGGTCAGCCCCCCAAGGGCCAGCAAATCCGACAAACCAGGCATGCGCAGGCTCCTCGCTCAGTCCCTGCTGGGCGGTACCCGTCTTCCCGAGCAGATCCCAGTGCTCGAGCGTTGATAGGAAGGCCGTCCCACCAGGAGCCGTCACCTGACGCAGGCCTTCCCTGATCGCCTTCAAGTTCTCCTCACTCAGATCCAGGCTCAAACCCGGGCCCGCCTGGTCAGCCCCGTCAGATTTCGCCAGCCGGGGGACCGGCGCACTCCCATCCCGAGCCAGGGCAAGGTAGAATTGAGCCATCTTGAGCGGGGTTTGGTCGTTCGGACCTTGGCCGATAGCCAGGCTGAGAACTTCGTTCTCCGTCGGTGGAAATCCGTACCGGTCCTCCCAGAAACCGAGGGTCGCTGGGAACACTCCGCTGGACTCCGCCGGGAGGTCGACTCCACACGGCACTCCAAACCCCAACTTCGACCCCCCTCGCACCATGTTTTCCAATCCCACACGAACACCCAGCTGGTAGAAGTACACGTTGCAGGAGTGAGCGAGCGCGCCCGCCAAATCCAGGTGACCGTGACCGGACGCATCCCAACAACGGCGAACATCATTTCCGAAGCGGAAGGATCCCGTACAAGGCTGGGGCATGAATTCCTCCGGCTCCAGAAGGCCCATCTGCAATGCGATCGCAGCCGTAGCAACCTTCCATGTTGATGCCGGAGGATATCTCCCCACGACTGCGCGGTCGAACAACGGCCGAGTGGGATCCCGGCTCAATCCCTCCCAGAGCTCCCGGTCGATCCCTCCCACAAAGTCATTCGGATCAAACGAAGGGGCCGAGTAAAGCGCTAGAATGCCACCATCCTCGACGTTCAAGGCCACCACAGCCCCCCTACGACCTTCAGGGAAGATCTCGTGGATGTACTCCATGAGCTCCAAATCGAGGTTCAAGTGGAGGTCCTCCCCCGGGAATGCCGGCACCGCCGCCTGACCCTCAAAGGATCCGACAACGCGTCCAACCGCATCGACCTCAATGTACCGAACCCCCTGGGACCCCTGGAGAAACTGCTCGTACTGTCTTTCTAGACCATCCTTTCCAATGACCATCCTCTGTTCGTAGCCCGCAAAAGTCGGGATCTCTAGCTCCTCACTAGAGATCTCACCCACGTATCCCAGGACGTGTCCGAGCGCCACGCCGCCTATGTACCTCCGTTTCGGCCGCATCTCCACGAAGACATCAGGAAATTCGGCCCGAAGCTCTTCGAGGGTGGCAACCACTTCGTACTCTGCGTCTTGGAGCACGGAAAGCGACTGGCGCCGATCGGCCCGAGCCTGCCCCATGAGCTCAGCCACGGTCGCTCCCTCAAGGCCAAGTAGGGGCTGCAACCTACTCAGGCTAGCATCGAGCGAATCAAGAGGAGCTGGGAACAAGGAGATCGAGTAGGACGGAACGTTCTCGGCAATGACCTTCCCATAGCGGTCGAAAATTGTCCCGCGGGGCGCCGGGATCGGGAGGACTCTTAGGCGATTCGACTCAGACTGTAGGGCCCAGGCTGTCCCACGCACCACCTGGGCCCGAAAGAAAACGATCGTCAATAAGCCCATCAAAGCAACTAGGACCACCGCGGCAGCCCGGGCTCGACTCCCCCTCACGTTCGGATGAGATCTCTTCATATTCCGAAAGGGTTCGTCAGTAGCAGTTTCACCGGCTCGGCCCACTCTTCCAGATGCCAGTCACCATAAGCAATACTGTCCCTACAGCAGCGGCGTAAGCTGCTGCCATGGGCAACTGCACCACGAAGACACGGACAGCCTCCTCCCTTGCTCCATCTCTGGTCAACAACCAATGGATCGCTCCCCGCAACCAGATGCCTAGCGCCAGATACGAGGCCAGGAACATGAGGGATTCTCCCACGAAGACATCACGTGAGCGGGCTCCCAGAATTCCGACCACAGTAAGCGCCACTGAGTTCGCACCGAACGATAGTATCGAAAGGGCGTCCTCCATAAGTCCCAAGGCAAACCCCATCCCAGCGGCAGTACCCGTCCGCACCTGCCGCGCAGTCACCAGTAGCCCTACCGTCAGAAGGTCGGGGGCCCCCGCACCGATTCCCAGTCCGACGTGCAAAGTGAAGTGAAAAATGGGGAGCAGGAGTGCCACTCCCCAGAAAAATAGAAAGTGCTTCACCGACTCGGCCCGAGTAGTCGTTCGCCTGGCAACCAGAGATCCTCAAAGGGCTCGCTATCGGTGGGCCTCTCTGTAAGGACCAAGACATGGGTCGCACTGCCGGGTCGAACAGACGGATCAAGCCAGTAACTTCTCCGCCACCCTGCTTCGATCTCGGCCAAGCCGGCAATGGTCCCGACAAGAATTCCCCTGGGA
>Ga0310121_10000163_pt1 | contig 69104 bp, 42 predicted proteins | sample CB27_Tmax_986_MG_FD_203504 | JGI IMG/M metagenome (GOLD analysis project Ga0310121, IMG submission 203504) | Marine microbial communities from Western Arctic Ocean, Canada - CB27_Tmax_986 | ecosystem: Environmental > Aquatic > Marine > Oceanic | place: Canada: Western Arctic Ocean | collected... | reverse complement strand
CCCGGCACTGCTGCCATACCACTAGCTTAAAGCAGCCGGTCGCGCGGCGAAGCGTTGCGCCTGAGTGGCAATGTCCATGCCGACCATGTCATTCCAGGCGGCCAGCAACTGGTGATACACCTCGCCCGGGGTTCCTGTTCCGATAGGTTGATCGTCGCAGCGAATCACTGGCAGGAGGCAAATGGATGTGCTTAAAAGTAATACTTCGGTAGCCGCGCGTAATGCGTCTGTCGTAATGAGCTGCTCGCGAAAGGGAATACCCTGCTCTGCTGCCAGCTCCTTGATCACCGTCAGGGTTACCCCTTGAAGAATCCGGTCACGTGGTGGAGAGATCAATCCTTCGAGCGGGTTGTAAATCAGAATGTTGGCGTTTGTTGACTCCCCGACGTAGCCCTCTTGATCGAGCAAGATGGTCCGATCACCAGGGGCTTGCTTTCGGACAGCCAGATCGGCAAGGAAGTAGTGCATTCGGCTGCGGCATTTTAATTCGGCAGGCCAGCAGTTTGGGGGAACCTGACGCACGTCGCTAACCCATGCCGACACACCTGTGGAGAAAGCGTCTGCCCAGGCACCAAATTTTAACGGCTCGGCATACACACAGACCGATGCCGGTTGATTGTCAAGTGGCGAAGGTGTGGCGAACGCGACGATCGCCAGGTCGTCAGCCGGGTCTAAACTGGCGGTATTGTGTTGTGCACATTTGGGGATGAGTTCCTCCAAGTCGTTGATCACCCGAGAGGCTTCAATCCCGACAATCTCCAGCGATTGTCGCATCCTTTCCAGATGTGCCTGTTGCCGAAAAGGCTTGCCGTGAAACGTACGGAGCCGCTCGACAACGGTCGTGCCCAGCGTAAAGCCAAGGTCGTCAATGGGGAGGGTCAGTTTATCCCGTGGGACCCAGGCACCATTCAGATACGCGACTTCTGCAATCATCCTGTCAGTATGCGATGACCGCTCGACCTCTGCCAGTGGGCGTTCATCCGTCGTCCCCGGGTGGCTGCGGGAAGCGGGAGACCGAAAGGGTTACTTCTTCCAGCCCGAACGGGGACATCCAGCTGCGAGTTTACTCAGCCCAGGTTGTGTAGTCCCACAATTGACATGCGACGCCAGGTACGGACAGGTAACAGTACTCGTCGTGATTGGACCCGACATAACGGCTGACGTCACGATTGCGCACTTTATGCCGTTCGGGACCAAGGCGGGTGGGACCGTTCAGTCCCATAGCTTGAGGGTTCCCACAACGGGTCGAAATGCGGTACCAACGCATCGCGATGTCGCATCGGTTGTTGATGGACAGCATTTCGTCGATTTGAGTCATCGCCTGGCCGTGGTACCCTCCTGGGCCCAGCCAGTTTGCATTGCTCGCTGCTGCGATCAGCACGGCTCTCACGGGGGCACGGTTTGGATGGGATCGTTCCTTCAAACCGAGTCCGCTCAAGTTGCCACCACCCAGCAGGTGAAGCGCCCCGGTGATCACGCGGGCACCGTAGCTATAGCCGATCAGCCCCAGTGGCACGTCGCCAGGAATTTGATCCAAAACCCACGCCATCTGGCAACCGACCGGGCGGGCTCGTGCCGCTTTCACGCGGACATCCCGCAAGGGGCCTCTGATTTTTCCCGAAGGCCAGGAAAATACGATGAACCGAATCGGGCGGTTTTGATCCGCACAACGCATCATGTGGCGATAGACAACCAAGCCTTGTCGCTTGTCTTGTCCCACTGCAATTTGATTGCCATGCACGAAAACAACCGTCGGAACCGAGGGATTGTTTTCCTTAAGGACTTGCAGCAGATCCACATCTTGCCAATGGCGCCGGCAATTGTCTGCGGAGGCCACGTAACGTTGGCACCGTAGACCTGACATCAACTTGTGCGGGTCGCATGAGTACCCAATGGGCCGGGAACTGATCAGCACAACTTCGTCGTCAACGCGAACGCCGCAAACAGTGGCTTTGACCGGGGCCGGGTCCGCCGCTAGTGGGGGCACCACTTCTTTGCTTTGCGAAACAGCAGCTGCCAGGGCGGTGTGGCTTATCGAAACAGGTTGGGTGACCCTGAGGGCAAGCCGCCCAGGGCCATCTCGGGCGGTCCGGGTCGAATCGGGAACGAGCGGCACGAGTTCCAGATCGGCCAGTTCAAACGGTCTGGCCAGCAGCGGGCCGCTCGAAAGCAGTAGAAGCAACATTGCTATCCAACGAACCGGCTGTTGCAAAATTCGATTTTTCCAATTCGTTTCCTGGTACGAATTGTAGGGATACGGGTCGTTCGGAAGAACTATGCGGGTCGTCATGACTCAAAGTCTCATGTTTGAGGGGAACGCTTGTGGGAAGGGACGGTTTGACCAGCGAATGGGAACTGGATGACCGTTGAATTGGCGGGATTGTACGGTTTCCAAGCGATGTGTTCGTCAAGCTCAGCGCTTGTATGAAAAATCTAGCACCTTTTCAACGTCCGAGTCGACTTGATGTTGAAAAAAATTATCGTGTTGAATTTGCACATCGCGAGAGGTGGGGTAGAGTTTGCTGGCCCGCCGCTCCGCCCCCCTATGAGGCGCGCAAACGAACCTATCCTGATTGTCTGAGCGATGCTCAGATCCCGCCAACTAAGCAGTCCCCTCCAACGAAGCAGTCGCCTAACCCGCTGCGGTCCCCTCCCGTGGAGACAGAACGATGAAGAAATTGCTGGTTTTATTGGCCGTAACGATACTGGCGACCAGTATGTCGGGATGCACTAGCTGTACGGAATGTGCCAATTTTGCGACCTGCAATTGTTGCAAGAGACTACGTGACTGGTGTTTTCGAGGTGCCTATTGCAACCAGAACATGGCTGCGGTGGCCGCACCGGTCTATGCCGCTCCGGCGGCAACCTATGCTGCAGGTCCCCCGCAAGCCATTGCCACCCCGGTTCCGATGGTTGCTGCTCCACCTGCAATGGTTCCTCAACAAGTCGTGATGCCGCAACAGATGATGATACCCCAGCAGTGCATACCCCAGCAGTGCGTACCCCAGCAGTGCGTACCCCAGCAGTGCGTACCGTATGTGATCCGTGATTGTCAAACCTGCTACCCCAGTAGTTGTTGTCCCCCGTGCGATGGTTGTAATCCTTGCGGTTGTGATCCCGGCGGTTGTGGTCCCGGCATAATTTACGATTCCGGATCTTCGATCGGATACGGTTGCCAGTCAGGATTTACCAATAACGAAGTTGGTACGGTCTATGAAGGGTCAGAAGTTGATACGGTCTATGAAGGGTCACCTGTCACCCCGCCTGGAACGAACCAACTTGATCCTACCCCTACCGACGAGTAGCGATTCACCAGTAACACCCCACGGGCACGCTCCCCACGCTGCGCGAAAAAAATCGCCCTCCCCCGATTCGGGCAGCCAAAGCGTGCCAACCAAGGTTGGCCTTGTGTTTGGTCAACCTTGACGACTCCGCCCCGCACGGCTGTGCTATCCTGACGCCGTCGTGCGGGGTTCGTCGTTGCGCTGTCCGCCCGTTGTGGTCCAACGGATCAGTTGTGGTCCAACGGATCAAAGGTCCCCCACCACAAGCGGGTCCTTCAAGGTGGTCGTCCACGATGGGCCTCCGCTTGGAACTATGGACTTCCGCCTGGGGCTGAGATTTCCCCACCGGTCGGGAAATACGAGCTACAATGAATTAAAGACCTTCTTTTTCCGAATTGTTTGCCGCCATGCGCTACAACCCCCCGCTTACCGTTGTTTTCCTGTTGGCACTGGTGACTTTGGCGCAAGGTCAGATCGCTGAAGAAGAGGCACCTGGGTTTGGCGTTCGCTACGGTGAGCCCGATCCAATCGGCTACCGTGTGGGTGCCGAAGTCACCTCCCGAGGCGGGGCCTGTCGCAACATCAAGGCGATGGTTGCCGTGCCGTTTGAGTGCCCCGAGCAAGATGTGAACATTCTGGAAGAAGATTTTTCCAGCCACGTCGACAGCGTCTCGTATCGAATCCTTCAGGGCGGGGCGCGCCAAATGCTGATCGAGATTCCTTTCCTGCCCGACGGAGCCACGGCACGTGCCGTCGTGACTTTCGAAGTCAAGACCCGTCCCATTCTACCCCCCGAGTCAACTTCCGAGCTCAAGATCCCTGCACGCGTTACCGGCAGTTTGCGCCGATTTACCAATGGCAGTCCCTACATTGAGGTCCGCCACAATCAGATTCGGTCTCTGGCTCGGGAAGTCCTTGATGCCATGCCTGAGGACGCCACCGACTGGCAACGCATTGAGGCCCTCTACGACCGTGTTCTGGAAACAGCCCGTTATGTCGAGGGGCCTGATAAAAGCGCTGTCGATACCCTGCGTGATGGCTTTGGCGATTGCCAGGGACGTAGCGCGCTGTTTATTGCCCTTTGCCGATCAAGCAAAATTCCTGCCCGCATGGTCTGGGTCGATGGACATTGCTTCCCCGAGTTTTACCTGCTTCACAACGACAAAGAGGGGAGCTGGTATCCGTGCGAGTCGGCCGGCTCGAGGGCCTTTGGCGAGATGCCACTTGCGCGAATTATTCTGCAAAAAGGGGATAAGTTTCGAGTCCCCGAGCGTCCCAAAGAATGGCTCCGTTACGCGTCCGATTATCTCATCGGTGTGCCAACTCCCGGCGGGCGTACTCCCAAGGTGCAGTATATTCGCGAACAACTTTATAATTAACTGGGCCACGAATTGATGAGCTGGGGCGAAAAATTCGCCGCCGGCATCGACCTGAAGCCTGTCACCGCTGGCGGCCTGCCATGCCAGAACCCGTCTGCCATGCCAGAACCCCCTGCGATGCCAGAACCGATGGTCGCAAGGCACCCTGGCTAGCGTGGGATCAGCCTTGCGACAAAGTCTCGATCAGCGCATTTTCGGCTTCTTCAAGGTCGTGCCCTTTCGAAACAATCGTGCCATGCCGATCCAGTACGATCAGCGTCGGTATCTCCCGGACGTCAAGTTTTGCAAACATGGGGTCAGCCCCGTAGCCAATGGGCCAGTTGAGTTGAGGAACTTTGTTGAGATAGTCCCTCACGGCCGCCAGTTCAGCATTATCTTCGGGAGTTAAACCCAACACGACAACACCCTGGTCACTGAAGCGATCGCGGAGCTTGATCAGGGCTGGCATTTTCTTCCGGCAGGGCCCGCACCAGGTGGCCCAACAATCGATCAGCACCACTTTGCCCATTAGTGACTGGTTGGTGGGTGGCTGGTCGGTATTCAGCCAGCCGGAAACTTTGAGCTTTGGCATTCGGTCACCTATCATCGCCGAAGCCGAGTCACCCGAATTGAAAAACCCACGGGCTAGCAGCACACCCAGCAGAACCAGCGCCAGCAGGATCCACAACGACGGACCGGAGGTTTTTCCCCGGCGAAAACGGGGCGATGCCAGGATTCGTAAATGCATTCGTCGTCGTCTCACCGAAGCGCCCGTGGCTTGGAAATTAGCAGCCGAGCTGGTAGGTCTCTTTGGGGAGTGCTTGCCCATGAAGATGGCCCTCCCCCAGAAGAGACCGGTTTGATTTGCCTCGCTAACTTTGATTTGCCTCGCTAACATAGCACCGAAAAAACAATGCCGATAGCTGCACGCTACCAGAAGCAGAGGCCAATTCCTACGCCAAAGTTTGGCCGGCAGTTGTTGTGGTGGGCACCCTGCAAACCCGCTTTTGTACCAGGGGGCCCCAGGCTGCCACTTGGATGAAGGCAAGTCTCTGGCAGTTTGTGCTGGGCTCACTCAATCGGCTGCTCACTCAATCCGTCGGCGGAGGCGAATCATGTTCTCCACATTCAAGTCTTCACCCGGCTTGAAGCCAACCGGCAAGGTTCGGTCAACAATGTAGAACCCGCGGTGACGGCGCGTATCGCCTGTTTCAATGCCGACTTCCTGGCCCAGCTGGTAACCTTCGGGATAGACCTGGTCATAGAGCACGCGGTCATTGCCAAATTTGGCCCGAGTTGCAGTTCCAGTAGCCGGGTCATTCCAGCTGGGTGCTGGTTCAACTTCAAAATAGGCGACCGTAATCCACACGGCAAAGACTCCCGAACGGGTGGTCGTGAGGTTGCCCAGCCGCGTGAGCGGCTGATAAAAGAAATGCGGGTTCCGCTCGGCATCGACATGCGGTTCTGAAAACGACTCGCTGAACAGCGGGAGTAAGCTGCGGGGAGCCTCTTCGTCAAAAATGTTTGGGATAGCTGAGTCCTTACGAACGCAGACCGGATCATCACCTTCACCGGCCGTAATGGTTTTGCCAAAATTATTAAGCCATACGTGAGAGCCGATGATAGGATCGAAGTTCTGATTGTCGCCCCAGCTAAGATCTTCACCCATATGAAAGGGGTGGGCCCGCAGGAGGCTGGCATTCACACCCAACTGCACCATTTGTGGTAGAGGTACGAGCTCTCCCGCGTCGGGTGACCGGAATGGGTTGGCAAAGAAGGTGGGAAAGTCGGGGTTGAGTCCGCTGGCCAGCACGTCAGGCCGACCGTTTATTTTCCCCTCAAAACTGGTCGCATACCCCCGGCGACTGAGAACCACATCGCGCCAGGCAGGTCCGAAATGGCCATCCTGGCTGCTCGTCGGTTCACCATCCTGCAGCCGGTGCATGATCCCGTCATAGACTTCCGACCAGATCCGGGGTGGTTGGCCAATGAGTCCGCCGGGAATCCGCCGGCTGCTGATCGTGTTGAGGTTCACCCGTCCTGGCTCACGGTAATTGGAAACCTTGTTGTAGGGCGGCTGGAAATTTACTCTTGGATCGGTGGCAGCTTCGCCGAGTGGGACTGCTGTTTGAACCAAAGGAGCTGAGTTGGGTCCAGATCCCAAACCGCTGCTTTCGACAGGATCCAGGAGGGTTTCTGTCTGAACAAAGCGGGAAGGAACGTGCACGAATTCAAGCAAACGGTAATGGTGGGGTGCACCGGAAGTTTGGAAAGCTTCGGTTGGGTTCTGTGAATTATTGGTTGGAATGGGGGAGGATTGCATGAAGTTTAGCAGGTGGCCGAAGAATCCTTGTTGGCGTCGGCGTCGCTGTAAGGGTTCTTGCAGTTCCAATGTTTTGGTAGTTTCGTTATAGCCATCCCCGTCATAAGGAATTGAAATCCCGCGACCGATGACCGAGTAGTCACGGAGCAGGAGCGAGGAGGAACTGGCTGGCACCTGCAGCAGCTCCATCTGGCTCACGTAGGGACGGTTGTTCCAGGGCAGGGCGGGGAACGTACATCCGCCGAGTTCGGCAGTTCGCAACATTTCATTAACGGAGGTAATGCGGAATTTATCGGCCAAATCATGAGCTAGATCCGGATTGAACCAAGTTAGCCGATCCAGCTCAAATTTCTCCGTGTAATCATCAACAATCGACTCTGTGGTGGCGTGATGCTGTCTGGGACGGGGCTGGAAGTCAATGGCCATGTCTCCATCTCGGTCCACCGGTAATTTGTCTTTGGCATCGACATCAATTTCCGGCGCACCCCAGCCGACCTGGCTCTGCTGGCGCACCGCCGACAGTAGTTGGCCTGCGGGAGGTTGGAATGGAATGTTCAAATCGGGTGCATACGACTCGTTAATAAATCCAAGCGTATGCTCCATCACAAAGTCAAATACATGGTCGGGCGAGCGGCTGCCGCCGTTATCCGCAACCAGCTTTTTAAGAATTTGTTCGTTTCTGTTTTGCTCCCTATCTGTAAGTTCATTATCGGACATCCGATTGCGCAGCAAGTCGCGATTCAGGACATTGGTGAGTTCAGAAAATTTCCTGGCGCGTTTTGGATTGGTCGGATCGCCGTATACAACCATGCCATTGGGTCGCTCCTGTTTCCACAACAGGCGCGGTTCCCATTCTGGATCGAGGTACCAACCCTCATTCTCTCCAGCATCGCCAGTATTATTCTCGGTCAGCCACAAGTGATGAGCCCCACGTTCGAGTGACTTTAGATGCATCCGTTGTTTGAATGTTGCGGTTTTCGTGCCGATAAACTGGTCACTTTTCGATTCATAACTGATCTGTCTCGTGGTGGGCAAGAAGCGTTTCAGCCGGTGCCATCCCCACTGGCCGTCATTGGAGTCTAAGAGTTCCCCGCGATAGTCAACATGGCCATTACGCTTTCGCTCCAGCCGTTCCAGATGAGCTTTTCTCTCAATCGGACTCAAGCTGCGGTAGCGGGAGACCGTAGGTTTGTCGGTGAAACCCCCGTTTTCGTGTAACAGGTCAATGACTGCACTGAGTACATGGTCGGGGGCGGCCAGAACTTCCGCCGCTGACAGAGGGGCCAGGTAATCTCCCTGCAATAAAGCAGCGTTGGTGATCGGCTGATTGGTATCAGGATCCTTACCCGTGGGGAAGGTCTCCAACGTGGCAGGTGACGAGTTCATCCCATTAAAAGCGGTCAGATCAACACTCATCGAATCGACGGTCATGTAAGGGTTGACCGGCAGACGCGGATCGTAGTCTGGATGGATAAAGTCTTTTTGCGGGGAGTTGTCCTGTGGGTCCCTGCTGATAATCGGCAACTCATCAAAGGGGCGGGGATTCCAGGGTAAAAGGGGATTGGCGAGCCTTTGTAAATGGAGCGACCGATAGTTGGGGACCGTCCCGTTTCGTACCAGGTCAAATTCCATATCGAAGGGCCGGTCATAAGATTGCTCGTATTTCGATTCTCCGTCGCGATTCAGCGGTATTTGGTTGCCCCGTCGGGTCCAATTGCGCCGCGAGGCAGCGTAGGTAAAGGGTTCGCGATGGACCTGTGAATAAAGCCGGTGGTAAAGAATGCTGGGGTAACCTTCGACCGGTTCGGAGATATTGAGACCCTCAATCGGAATTGCAACGCACGGCAATAGCACTTCTGCAGAAGTGGCATTCACATAGTTGCCAGTAGCCGGGTCGGGCACGAATTCCGGGCCACCGTTGTCGCCTACCAGCAATTGCTGACGGTCTGGATTCGGGTCAGGGATCAGTTCGATCCGCCGGGTTTCTTGCATGTTGCCGGTGTGATCCCGGTCAGGTTGTTGACGGCCTTGATTTGCCGTGGTTACCAGGCGGCTTATGGGGTTTACAAAGTGTGTTGGATCTTCTCCCGCAACTGGCGGCGCCGGCCTGTAACGGTCACCGCTTCCTTCCTGGTTTCTTTCTCCCTTAGTTTTGACCATGGGAATCCCCGAAGGGCCAATCACGGCGTAGCGGCCTGGTTTGATTGGAGCCAGTGTTTTTTTGTAGTCGCTGGTAACAAAGTATTGCGCCACGGTTGGCCACTCGCGCCGTATCCTTCCGGGTACCGGAAGTTCTTTTTGTTCTGGTACCTTTGGGATGCGCAGGCTTAGGCCAGCGTTCCTGTCGGGGTCACGGTGAAAGTAAATTTGTCGTTCGGCATTGCGCATCGATGGCGTTGCATGGCCGTCGATATCGAATGACCGTGGTTGGATGGCAGCATTCTTCTGAATGGTCAGACGGCCAGACAAGGGGTCTTTTACAACGACCATGCGCCATACGGGCGACTGGTCTCCGTCTGGGGTTCTTTCATTACTGAGTCGATCCAGCAGAACCCCTGGATCCGGATTTTCTGTGTTGGGATTGACATAAGGCTTCCCGGTGTTGGGATTGACATAAAATTCAGTTGGAACCTGGCCGCCGGTATCCCACGGGTTGTAAAGCTCTACGAAGAGGGTGCCGCGAGGCTTGTACTGCTGGTCGAGATCGTCATCCGGCTCGATTTTATCATTGGTATCCGCACCGGGTGGTTCCAGCACATCGTGATTTTTGCCATCGAGCAGATCTGTTGATTTGTCTGGGGTTGTCTCCCCCACATCGTCGCTGCAGCGGCGATCGTGGTAGGCAAACGTTTCGGTGATTAGAAGTTCCGGCCGTTCAGCCCCCCATACCACGTCGCGAGTTGCGTTTTCGACAGTTGCGTCGGAAGTGGTTCCCCCGAAATTTGGTTTCCTGTCGAAATCTGGGAGCCCCCGTGTGGGATTTTCAACCCGCTGCGCGCTGCCATTGGGTTGCAACTGCCAGTACCAATACGGGAAGGTTGGAAAGGAAGGCCCCAGGTCCTCTGCAAGCCCCCAGTTCTCATTGGTTTCAACATTGCCGTCAATTGGCACGATGATTTCGCTACCGTTTATTTCGATGGTTACTCCCCAGCCATCGAATGGATTTTCATCATATTCAAACGGGGTCATGATCGCGTCGGGATCGCGAAAATCGGCACAGTTGATCGCCCACTGGGCAATCCGCCTCGCGGTCAGCTTGCGCAGGACCCATTTATTAGCAAGGAGAAGCGTTTGATTTCCATCGGCTCCAGGAAGTTCACGTTCAATCAGTTTTTGTGTTGCCGTGACCAGTAACTTGTCGTTAGGGCTGGCCAACACGAGCGAGTTTTGTTGGTCCGAGTCCTCCATAATATCGGGGGTTGCCAGGTATTGTTCATCGACCAGCAGCATCATCAGTACATAGAGGTGCCGGGCATATAATTGCCTTGCCAGCTGCGCGTCTAATTTGTTGGCGATTTGAGCATCAACCAGATCTATATTCCCATCGCCGTTGTGGTCGACATCACTTCTTTTTCCATCCACATCGACCCCGTTCGTATAGTCAAACGGGACACCGCCGGTTTGTGCCAGAGCCGCCAGACGCGGCTGGCTACTGGCGGTACTTAAGCTAAGTGATCCCCTGGAATCGTTCGGGTTCCAAAGTCGCTCTCCAGAAAAAACCTCTTGAGGTTCGTCTACCACCCCATTGTTATTGTCGTCCTGCCCGTTACCAAACGGGCGGTTGATGTCCATGCGATGCCCGGCCACGACTTCAGGGGCCAGCAGGTTCTGTGATAACGCATCGAGCTGCAAGAGTGTTAGACGAGGTAGGCCTCGCCGAAAACGTTCATACTGCATCCGGTATTGGAGCAGGTCGAGAATCCCGGCCCCCATCGGTACAGATTGATTCATCAGATTTTCATAATCGTCATTGATACCCGTCTGGGGATTCGGTCCACGGATGCCATCGGCACCCAGCACCAGTCGGGTCCCCATATTGCCACCCGGTACCGGCAGGTCGTGGCTATCGGTCGTTACCAGCCGGCGATTGATCGCGGCCTGCTGCTGGGCCACCGCCTGCGCAGCCGTGCTGCTGGAGATTTGGCTGTTATAGATGAGCTTGTTCGGATCGAACGCATCGACTACTTCCCACAAACGGCTGGGAATGGTGCCTGCATCGGCATCATAGGCCCGCAGAATGCGTTCGAGTTCAGCCGTGGCAAAGGGGGCGTCATCGCTGGCGAGCGTGCTTGCGGTTGCCAGATCTGATGTTGCGGAAAAACTCTCGTGTTGCGGCAGGTCCCAAACGCCACGCCGCGAGGTATGGTTCAGGTTCAGTTCGTAGGGGGAATTGGCCAGCAGGTGGTTGGGAGCCTGAGGCACATTTGGATTGCTGTCAAAATATAGTTCTCTTACGGGTTGACCGTAATGATTAAGCCCACTTGCGTAGCGGCCCATCACATCGGGCGGAGATCCAAAAGACCTTGGAGAGTCAAGGATCGAAAGTGGGTAATCAAAAAACTTTAGCTGGGCCAGCGGGTCTGGCCGCGCATTGTCTCCAGTGATGCTATTGTTGTTCACCGCGTATTGATAATTGATGCCCGGTGTCGCCTGAAAGGCGGGCAAGGATGGGTCAAAGAATCCATAACGACCACCAATGGTCAGGCCATCGGCCGTGATGCGTCCCACCAACAGCGCCGCGTAGTCATCGATTTGCACGGCGGGATTGCGATCGCCGTTGCTCAAAAATCCCTCGACACGATTGCCGGGGACCTGGTTGTAGGGGGCCGGAAAGACAGGTCGCAGCGAGATCTCCGGTGTGCCATAACCGATGCCATGAGGCATTTGATCATTGGAGACAGGATCTGCTGGATCGGTTGGCGGTGTTCCGGCCAGCACATTGGCGAATTGATCAAAAACAGGGGGTACCACGTGCTCGGCCGTACCATGGGCATTAACATTGAGCCGGCTGTCGAGGTCGATAATTTTGATCGCGTAGAGCGGCTTGTAGAGTGTGCCATCTTCGGCCTGCTGGACCGGGTCGCCCAGGTCGACAAACACACTGTCGGGAACGCCGTCGTTATCGTTATCGACATCCCACGGGCCCACGATTTCCCAACTGGGAGTGTTGCGAGACTGGGGATTACTGCCGTCAAAGTCGGGATGGTCTTCCTGGAGGGGGCGCATCAGGATTTTACGTTTGAGGGCCGTAATCCTGGCAGCTTGTTCCGGCGATAAGGCGGAATGCGGGGTGCCGTTGGCATCGTACGGATGGAGCACGGCCTGTATGTGGTCGTTAGTGACGTTATTGCCGCCGGCAATCTCTTGAGCCAGGCGCGTGTACCAATAGTTGATCAGCGCCATCCGGTGGAACGATGGGATCGGCACATTTTCCAAATCGAACCGGTAAAATTGGGCGGGGACAAAACTATTCATGCTATGCCGCTGTTCGTTGGCATCCCGCCAGGTACCCTGTGCCACCGGCATGACCGTTTCGTGGGCCAGGAACATGTTCTGGAAATCGGGTGCGTCGTATGATTCATCACAGCCGCCTGAGCCGGGAAAATAAAACTCAGTGGCGGGGACGCCGAGAGTAGTTGCCGCACCATTGTAGGTGACGGCGTTAGGAGCGAGAGCAACCGGGACATAGTAGAGAGGACTGAATCTTGCGTCTAGCATTGAGAGCCGTGGCATGCCAGCTGCCGCAGTCGGGTTGTATCCCACACCGGTCCCGTTGTAGGGCCTGCCGTTAACAATAAAAGAATGGCCACGAATTAAGCCATCAAGGTCAGGAGCAGTTTTTACGAGGTCCATGATTTCGGGGCTGCGATTCGAGTCTATTTCCAAATTTTGACCATCCGAGCGGGGGATTGCCATAATTCGCAACCGGTATAAATATTCGTTTGAAGTGCCAATGGGCCCATAGGTGTACTCCACAACACGGGCCGATTGTCCGCGGGCCGGCCCACTGGTGAATGTCAATAGGGTGCCGTTGTAGTAACCATTAATCAGCGGCAATGGCGGCGATGGCGGCAATCTATGGAGTTGGGGCAAGTTATCGATGTCGCGCTGGAGCTTGATGACGTGGTATGGTTCTGCCACGGTACCCCCAGCTAAAACCTCTGGCCGGATGTAAATGTCGATTAGTTGCCCCTGGGTTGGACCGAAGGGTTTGGCTGACGTGGCACCCGCATAACGCGTTGCCTGGCCTACATTGCCAGCGCCAGCTGAGAGGTTCACAGTCCCTGGCCGGTAAACGGTGGCCTCGAAACCGTCGGTTCCATACAGGTCGCGGAGCAGGCTGTGGTAACGAACCACCGAGAACTGGTTGTTCGTATCGCGCAACAGCTGGTAGAGTGCCCGGTCGAGCAGTTCGCGGGGCGGGTTGCCAACGCGGCCCTCCTTGGCAGCTGCTTTGGAACCCTTGCGATACATGTCGCTGGTCATGAGAAACGCAGTACCGATCATCATGAACAACACCAGCATGCTCAGTACGACCAGCAGCAACACGCCGCGGCGGTGCCGCTGTTGGCGACGAGCCGCACGGCGACGGCGGAGGATTTGGTTTTGTTGGCGATAAGTCATTGGGAGTCTCGTTCTTGCTATTTGCGCCCCGGCAGTTCTGGCCTGTTGACGACTTACAGCGATATCGTAAGCCGTTGGTCGTTTCTTTACTGGTTGTTCCCGACGCCGCTTTCCAGCCGCATCGTGCGGCTGTGGACTGCTACAGCACTTGGAAAAATTCCCACACGAAGATCGTTGGAGAGCAAAGTATTATCGTCCATGTCGGTGGCCTGATCCCACAGCCAAGCGGGTCCCCGCAAAGTGACCAGACGCCGCTCCGGGTCGCGATTACTGGGCGACAAATTCACACTCCCGTCAGCATTGAGTTGTGTGTTTTTTCCCTCCACCGCCAGGACGCGGTACCAGCGCGAAAAGAACATCGGCCGTTGGAGCGGACTGCTGGGATGTGGGCCCGAGAGCATCAGCCATTGGCCTGGTTTTACATCGACGAATATTTTCTGGTCCGGTGGAAAACCATCGCCTGCAAGTCGTTCTAGGATGATTTCTCCTCCCCCGCTGCTACGAGATAGAATGCGCCCGCGTGCCACACGTTCGCCTTCGGTCAAGGTGCTCAAATTTTCAAATGCATCGTCCACACTTTGTGGTGTGCTGGTTGCCACCACACGTTTGTGAAATACCACGACCGAAATGTGGTATTTATGGGCTGAGGGATCCAGGCCAATAGCATCACGGGCTTCGGGATTGGAGGGACAAATCGTGACGATCCAGGAATAATCGCCCTTCCAGCTCCGCTTGAGCGGACCAGACGCTGTAGATTCCCATTGCTGAATTCCAGCCGAATTGCTTGTGCCGGGTGGCTCGGTCACCAGGTCGTCGTGCGAGGAGAGCAACGAGTCGGCAAGTGTTGAGGGAAAAATGTCCGAGGTAAGTCCGGCCGTGGTGATCCGCCGCACGGGCCAGGTATCACCCCACGGTTGCCATTCCGGGGCACTGCCCGGTCTTTTGTACGTGGTTGCCGGAAACTTGCTTGCTCGTTCAAGCCATTGGTGCGGAGAACTGACCGATACGCTGGCGGCCCCTAGCGGATCGAGGACAAATGTCGATCCGATCGCTTGCTCGATTAGATCCTTCCTTTTTTCCTGCAGCATGATCCGAATCGAACTGGTAACGGGGCGGGTAAACGAGTCTCTTCTGGTGGGCGCCGCTGCCACGAACTGCGGTCTCACTTGATCGAATGTATCCTTCTCTTTTTCCCACATTTGCCACGATTCGGCCTTAAGCATTCCCCGGGCGACCACATCGGCAAACGCTGCCTGGGCAATGGCTGCTCCGCGGTCTGCAATCTCGCCCTGACGCATGTAATAGCCGCCGACGGGAAACAGGGCTGCCACACTCAACAGGCCAATCGTCAAGATGCCCATTGAAATGAGTACCTCGATCAGCGTGATGGCACACCGGTGCCTGGGGGCTGGGTCAAAACCTGCCGCACCGGTCGTCAACAGGGACCACCCTGCTGAGGTTGCCTGCCGCCTGCCTGAGGAAAAACGGTAACGCCAGTCGTGGTTGGTAATGGTTGTGGCTCTCATCGTCATGTTCCTTTCGGTCAGTTTTGCCCCTGACCTCGAAGCCCTTCTCTTTTTTTGGAGACCAACACCTTGTGGCTGGCTACCACGGGCTATGCTCCACGGTTCTGTTTTTTACGGATCTGTCTTTTACGGAATTGGTGTGTCCTTAAATTACAGGTCTCCCGATTGGGTCATTTCGCGGGCGAACTCTCGGGCCGCATGGATCTGCAGGTATCGCAGTTGCTGCGAGCTTTCGGGGATCGGGTTGTTGCCGGTTGTGGCCACAGCGAGTACTGCACTTGGATCGACAAACGCATTTTCGGTCGATACGACGCGTCCCGACTGGGCCCCGATCGTAACCCAGCGACTTTCTGGGTTTAGCCAATTGATCGATGTTTTGAGTTCTTCCAGCTCGGTGTTCGTCAGCTGGTTTATGCCGACCTGCTTGAGCGTGTTGTCGCTGGTTAACTGGGTGACAGGAATATTTTCGCGAGGTCCTATCAAGAGGAAGATTGAAGAAACGACCGGATCGCTAATGATTTCGTCGGAAAACCCAGAGAGGTCAGAGAGGTCGGGACCCACATTCAGCACCACGCGATGCACCGTTCCTTCGGGGGTGAACATGATCATAATTGGCGTGTGGTTGTTGTTGCGGTCTTCCGACTGCTGATGTTCGGCATTGTGATAAACGTCGCGCGAGTCGCCCGAAGCCCGTAGGTCGATGGCAATGCCTTCAGGGAGTTGGTACGGTTCGGCCGAGGTAGGGCTTGGCTGACGCAGTATTTTGTAACTTGTGGGAGTCGTCCAGAATGGCGGCGGCGGCTGCCCTGTTATTTGTGTATCCACTCCGTAACGGATCAGCGTCAACCTCGGGACACCGTTCATAGTTAGCAATTGCAGCTTCACCAAATATCCTGTGTGGTCGAATACGAAACTGCGCATCTGACCAGAGTCATTTTCCACTTGTGCAAACAACACACCGTCAGGCTCGCCACTATTCGCCTGGTAGAATCCCGAAGGATCAAGGTCCGGGGTCGTATCTGAAAACCGATAGAGGTTCCCTGCAACCTTGATCCTGTCTCCCCAGCGGAAGACACCGGGAGGAATTTCATCCCGATCCCAACCGTCAGGCAGTTGGTCTTGCTTACGTTTGTCCATATTCCCGCGGCGGACAAATTGTATGCGTACCTGATTGGGTGTGGCCTGATCGAGCGAAATCCGCACGGCCGAGGTTTCGTCGAACCCGGAAAACGCCGGTGGCTGCTCAACCTGGTAGAGCTCCAGGCAAACCCCTTTGTCGTCGGCATTGCCCGTATCTGCCGAGAGCTTCTTAAGGGCCACGCCAACCGGTCGGCGGAGCTCCATCGCCTTGGTTTGGGCCGCGGTGATGTAGGTGTTAATTGCCCGCGAGGCCTCCCGAATACGGCGTTCGTTGCTCGATGGGGAGAGGATCGGGATGGCGGCCGCCACCAACGTGGTGAGGATCACAATCACAATCAACAGTTCAATCAGGGTTATCCCAGTGCGGGAAATGCACGTACAGCCAGTCGGCAGGCGGAATGATTGCCTGGCTGTCAGTTCACACTGTGGCTGGGTGACGTACGTCATGGGTGGCTGTTACTGGCCTGCAATCAGATGATTGTGGATGTTGTCGGTGGCGTAGCTGGCGGTTTCGTCGCGCTGAATGGTTTCTTCAACGAGCTTGATGCTTGTTCCCAGGTAATAGTCGCTGGCGGAACCATTCCCGGTGGGTTGGAAGGGCGAAAGAATCGGGCCGATGAAGGGAGCTGAGTTTTGGACAAAGAATGAGCTGTTGTTGCACCAGACCAGCGGCGAGGCGGTGGTAGAAATCTCCGAATCGTGTGCCCCGCCACTCGTGAAAATTCCGTAAACCTCATCAGGCCCACTGGAAAAAATCAAGGGCATCGTGCGAAACGCTGTCGATTCTCGACGATACATATCGAACGGATCGTGGTCTCCAGCGGCGGCTACTTTCCAGGCGTCATTGTTCGGATTGCCAAGCGCGTTGGCGTTCAATTGTGCATCCGATTCAACCCCGGGGGCCCACCGCAAAAAACTAATCGGGTTTCCCCACCCGTCGAGAAACTCCGGGGCACCATCCTCGTCAACATCGCCGATTGAGCTTTCGCCAAAGAACGAGCGGGCTTCACCATCACCGGTTGCCAGTGTGATTACCATGTAGAGACACTCAGCCCCTTGATTTTGGAGAACGCGCTTGGAGTCCGTAGTGCGATTGGTAATTTGTTTTAGTCGCCGATAATAGACTTCTGACAGCCCTGGTCGGTCCTCGAGATATCGGGGGGCTTTCGGGTTGGTGTTTGGGTCGTCGCGTACGGGGGTTGCGGAGCCTTGGCGTATGTCGTTTAAGAGTTCGTCGGTCACCGGGCTTAGCGCGATATCGCTCCAGCGATCGGGCAGTTCCATTAGCATCAGCTCCCGCAGCGCAAACAGGCGGGCATTGGCCAGGGCTTTACCGCGATTTTGAGGAGAATCAACTTCCTTATCGATCCGTTTACGAATCACATCCTGCAAAGGCACGCGCCTTGTTTTGTAGGAGTCGTACTGTTCCATCAAGAGCGTGTGTAGCCGCGAAATCGTGTGCCGCGTTTTGGCTTTCCGCGCCGTGTCACCAGCCACCGAGGCCACCCCCAACATGGCCGTCGCCAGGATCCCAATGATCGAGAGCGTCACCAGCAACTCCACCAGTGTGAAGCCGCTCTGCGATCGGTTTTCAAGTTGGCCAAAGGGATGGATCATGGCTGGGCGTCTTGCAGGGTCCGTTCGTCGAAGTTCATCACCGTATCGCCCAACTCAGCCGTGAAGGGGCCGTCGGGGTATAAGAGAATTCCAGTCGGGAGGCTGGCCGAAGGATTGAAAAAATTGATACGCACCGCGTCGAACAAAGAATTGTCACTGTCAATATCTCCTCCCCAGTCGTCGTCTACCCCGGCGTGCAGGATCTGAAACTTGTCTTCGTTGGCGTAGCGAACGTCTTGGATGGTCGGGTTACTCGGCGAGACGAGCGTGGTTGCCAGGCGTTTGATGGGTGCAACCCCAGCAATAGTCGGGTGGACTACGGCTGAGGCATAAATGGCAGTTTCGTGGGCACGCGGTTTGGACCGGGAGGTATCAAAGTAAACGAAAGGCTTGGTAGATTTGGGGGGGTAGTACTGCCAGAAATTGATTCGCCGGGTTTGGTTGCCAAACGAATATTGCACCGCGCGGACTGAGCCATTCTGAAGTGCGGTCTGCACGTCGATCCCTTCGCCTGTCCCCAGTCGTGTGAGATCGAAATCGTAGGTCCGGTTGCGATCTTCAATGTTGTCTAGTTGACCAACCAGGAATGAGGGCCCACCGGGTCCGGAGATGGGGTACTTGGGGTCGGAACTGAATCCACCCAGCCAGAAGAAGACCGCCTCAGCCGGGCTCAAGCCGCCAGGTAGAACAACAGTGCCGGTTCCGTATCCAGAAAGACCACGAATCAAGGCCTCCGGTTCTCGATGGCGGGGAAAGGCCTTCTTGAAATGGCGTACGACGGCATTGGCATTGTGGGTTTGGGAATTCACAAACCAGGCATTGGGTGGATATTCCCCAGCCACGTCATTGCGGTAGTCTTCAAATCCGGTGGCGAGTTGGTCGATTTCCATCTTGATGCGGGTTGACTGGGCCCGGCGCTGGGCCGAAATGACCGCCGGGATCAATAGCGCCGCCAGGATGGCCATAATCGTGATCACCACCAACAGCTCTACCAAAGTGAAAGCTGCGGTTTTCTGGTGGCGGCTAGGGATGCGTGCAAATGGGCGTGCCATAACAACGGTCTCTCCTCGGTCACACTGTGGTCTTACGTGCCAACGGTAGTCTTGGTTGGCAACGGCAGTCTTCGTTGGCATAAATCCTTTCCAGGTGCGGTTTCTTGAGTTCAATTCGGGCGGGGTCCCACCGGAGGCGCGTTTACCGGCGGTGGAGCATTTGCTCCAAAGGCTCCTGCCGGCCGGCGCGGGCCCGTGAACGGTTTCGGTTGGCTCGGTTGTTGTTTGTGCCCCCGGACGACTGGCCTGCCGGGAATCATGTGCCTTTGCGTGGCACTTTCGCTTGCCTTACGACAAGCCTTCAATCAGTTTCACCAATGGGATGAACAGGGCGATCACGATAAATCCAACCGCTCCGCCCAGGAAAATAATCAAGAGTGGTTCCATCAGCTTGGTGAGACTCTCGGTCAGCACAGCCACCTCTTCGTCGTAAGTGTCGGCGACCTTGTAGAGCATCGTATCGAGTTCACCCGTTTCCTCGCCCACATCAACCATATTGACGACGATGTCGTCGACGATGCGTTTGTTAAATTTCAATAGATACAACAGCAGCCCGAGCGGACCACCTATGAAGCAGAACCAGAAGAAAGCTGCCACGGGGTGAAATCCAGGCGACGAGTTTTCTTTCATGGGCTTGGCGATCGATTCACCTTCGCGAATCGCTTCACTCACTTTGCTATACATGTGTTCGAAAATTGCGTTGCCGCTGGTATCGCGGGTAATGTTCAATGCTTCGAGAATGGGCACACCACTGGAGACCAGGGTTCCCAGGGTCCGGGTGGTGCGCGCGAGTATATTCTTTTCGACCAGTTGCCCGAAAATAGGGACTTTTAGGACGAACTGATCCCAGCCAATTCGACCATGTTTGAATTTTCGGATCAGCTTGACCATCAGCCAGATCGAGATCGGGATACCAGGTATCAAATACCAATAGGTCACGCACCAGTTGGATACAGCAACCAACATGAGCGTCATAGGGGGGAGTTCCAAATCGAATTCGACAAAGATTTTTTCGAATTCGGGGACAATCTTGATCATGATGAAGGTCAAGATGCAAACCGCAACCATAATGACGACGACCGGATAGACCATCGCCCCTTTGACTTTACGTTTGAGTGATTCGGCCCGTTCCTGGAATTCGGCCAGGCGCTGGAGGATGACTTCCAGAGCACCGCCGGCCTCCCCCGCCTTGATCATGTTGACGTAAAGGCGGTTGAAGCACTTGGGGCTTTTGGCCATGGCCTCCGAGAGCGTGTCGCCCGCTTCAATCGCGTCGCAGGTATCTTCGAGTGAGTATTTAAGTCGACCTGGTTTGCCTTGTCCGGCAAGGATTCTCAGGCTGCGTAGGATGGGCAGGCCGGCATCCTGGAGAATTGAAAGCTGACGGGTGAAGACCGTTAGCTCTTTGGACCTGACGCCACCAAACACAAACCCCCGTTTTTTCTTGGTGGGGCCGGCCCCGTCGGCTTTTTTGCGACTCTTTTTGACCGTGATTTTTGTCACGAAGTAGCCCATTTGCCGTATGGTGGCCTGGGCATCTTCTTCGGACGGCGCATCAATCACATCTTTGATTTCCGCACCGGTCGAGTCCATCGCTTCGAATTGAAAAGTTGGCATCGTCGTTATCCTGTTGCCAGTCGTTAACTTTCGATGATCGTCTCTCGAATGACTTCATCGGGTGTTGTAATTCCGTCAAAGCAAGCCTTGATGCCAATATCACGCAAATTGCGCATACCTTGTCGGCAGGCCATGTTGCGCAACAGATCGGTTGAAGCGTTGTCCATAATCAGATCGCGCAACTCGTTCGTCATGATCATGAATTCGAATAACCCGACTCGGCCCTTGTAACCGGTGTTGTTGCAGACTTCACAGCCAGCCCCGCGATAAACCTTCTTGCCACGGAGGTCTTCGGTACTCAGGTCGAGGTCGTCTAGGATTTCTTGTGAGGGGGTATACTCTTCCCGGCAATTTGTGCAGATCGTGCGGATCAACCGCTGGGCCAGGATGGCCTCGACGGTTGCCGTGATCAGGAAGGTCGGCACCCCCATGTCTCTCATTCGTGTGATTGTGCTGGGGGCGTCGTTGGTATGCAGTGTGCTGAAGACGAGGTGCCCCGTTAGCGAGGCTTGGACCGCGATTTCGGCAGTTTCCAGGTCACGAATTTCCCCGACGAGAATTTTGTCAGGATCCTGGCGGAGGATTGCCCGCAAACAATTGGCAAACGTGTTGCCGATCGCCGCGTCAATTGGCACCTGCACAATCCCCTCCATGTCGTATTCAACCGGATCCTCGGTCGTGATGAGTTTGTCTTCAATCTGGTTAAGTTCGTTCAGTGCCGAATAAAGCGTCGTTGTTTTGCCGGACCCGGTGGGTCCGGTCACGAGCACAATCCCGTTGGGTTTTTTGATCACGTCGCGAAATTCAGTCAACGTGCGGTCATCCAGTCCCACCTTTTCCAAGTCGAGCGAAACAACCGACCGATCCAAAACCCGCATCACGACGCTTTCGCCAAACATGGTTGGCAAGACACTGATGCGCAAGTCAATGGGGTGCCCGCCGACGGCGAGGTCGATCCGGCCATCTTGTGGCAAACGACGTTCGGCGATATCGAGATTGGCCATCACCTTGATTCGCGTCGTGATCGCAAACGCCAAATGCCTGGGTGGCGGTACCATCTCGTAGAGTACGCCGTCGGCCTTGATGCGAATGCGAAACTCGTCTTCAAACGGCTCAAAATGCAAGTCACTGGCATGGTCCTTGATCGCCAACAACAAAACCATGTTCAGCAATTTGCGGACCGGGGCACTGTCGGCCAGTGCTTCAACACTGGTGAGGTCAATCGGACCGTCGGTATTCACTTCAGCGGCTGCCCTGGCCAGGTCTTCGTCATCTTCCAGTGCAGCAACCAGGCTTTCGACACTTTCGTTACTTTCACCGAAATACCTTTCCAGGGCGGCTATCATGCCCGTCTCGGTCGCGACGACCACGCGGATGTTGTAGCCGAGGAAGGTGCGCAGCTCATCCTGAGTGCTCAGGTTTTGGGGGTCCGCCGTGGCAATGGTTAGTGTGCTGCCATCAAACTCGATGGGGACGATGCGGTACATCTGTGCCATCGGTTCGGTTACCAGTTCCAGCACGTCCTTGGCGATTGTCAAATCGGTTACGGTGACCGCCTGGAGCGACAGTTGTTCGGCCAATGCCTGGGCGAGTTGCTCCTCGCTGAGCAGGCCTATATCGATGGCGACCTGCCCCAACAATTGTCCTGGGTGCTGCTGCTGTTCGTCCAACAGCAGTTCAAGTTGTTCGTCAGAAACGAACCCCATATCCACCAGGACTTGTCCGATACGTCGATGTGCCATGTTTCGATATCAACTGGATAGGAATGTTGTTTCCATGAATACGACTGACGTTCTCGCTACGCGACGCCCTCTTCTTGATCGGGTGTATCATCAAAGACCCCGCGTTCTGCAGCAGCAATCCTGTTGGCTAAATCCTCCGGGTAATTCGCCTTACCCATGCCGTTTTCCTTGCTGATGGTACCTTCTTGCCAGAGGTGAAAGAGGTGGTCATCCAACAATTGCATGCCGTGACGTTGCCCGGTTTGAATGGCAGAGGTGATGCGGAAGATTTTGTTTTCGCGAATCAGGTTTGCGATACCTGGTGTCACGACCAACGTTTCGAACGCAGCCACGCGCCCGCCCCCCTCTTTTTTCAAGAGTTGCTGCGCCAGGATCCCAATAATTGCCGACGCCAGCTGGGTGCGAATCTGCTCTTGTTGGTTGGTCGGAAACACATCGATGATGCGGTTGATCGTGCCGGCAGCACTTGAGGTGTGCAGCGTTGCAAAGACAATGTGCCCTGTTTCCGCTGCCGTGATGGCTGCTTCGATCGTTTCCAGGTCCCGCATCTCACCAACGAGGATGATGTCGGGGTCTTGCCGCAAAGCGCGACGAATCGCCTCGGCAAAGGAGGTCACGTCGACGCCCACTTCCCGCTGGTTGACCGTCGATTTCTTGTGCGTGTGATAGAACTCAATCGGGTCTTCGATCGTGATGATGTGGTGATCGCAGCAGTCGTTGATGTAGTCGATCATTGCCGCCAGCGATGTCGATTTCCCCGACCCGGTGGGACCGGTCACCAGAATCAACCCCCGTGGTCGCATCATCATCTGCTTGAAAATCGGCGGAATGTTCAACTGGTCCATCGTCCAGAGTTCGACCGGGATCTGCCGCAGAACCATCGCCACATTGCCTCGCTGTCGAAACACCGAGACCCGGAAGCGGGCAGACTCCCCAAACGTAAAACCAAAGTCAGTGCTGCCGGTCTCCTGAAACTCCTGTTGGCACCGTTCTGGCGTGATGCTCTTCATCAGGGCTGTCGTATCGGCCGGTTCCAGGACCTTGGTCTTCAAACGCTGCATCCGCCCGTGCACGCGTAGCACCGGCGGTTGACCAACCGTGAGGTGCAGATCACTAGCCTCCTGCTTAACGGTTGCAGAGAGCAGCTTATCAACCAGAAGTGTTCCCATCCTTTAATTTTCCCTTGTAACTGGCGACGGCGTGTGACTTGGCCAACCTATCCTGCTGATCAGGCTTGCTTTTGCCAGGGAAGCCCCTTCTGGCTTGCGTGGACCGATCATGCCGTGCGGTGAATCTGACGATCAGGAACGGTTGTTCCAGACGCGAGATGTGGCAGGCAACCCATCCGACAACGTGCTGCAGTTCCTAAGACCACGTGACCCGTCACACGACCTGTAAATGGCAAAACGCAATCAACAGGCCTTGAAAACAACGCTTTAGATGCCCTGTTCCGGTTTTCCTGTGCAACGACCCATTGCTGAATTATTCGCCTTCAATGCCAGGTGCTCAACCTAAAAAAGAGCTTCTCCAACGATAAAGTGGCTATTTTCACGGCCGACCGGTACCGGTCACCGGCAATTACGTGCTCTTTTGGGCCACCCGGAAAATCTCTTCGATGGTGGTAACTCCTGACAACACTTTGCGTATTCCGTCGTCGTAAAGTGATGTCATACCTTCTTTTACAGCTTCTGCTCGAATCTGGGGGGTCGATGCCCCCTGAAAAGCCAGTTCGCGGACCCCACTGCTCATCCTAAGTAACTCAAAAATTCCCAGTCGGCCGCGATATCCGCTGTTTCCGCAGTGATTGCAGCCCGTTCCTTTCATAAACGAAGCCGAGCCCGCCTGCTCCGGCGTGATTCCCGCAGCCGTTAGCTCCCGCTCCGGAGGCAAGTGTGGCTGCTTGCATTTCGAGCACACCACACGCACCAAACGTTGAGCCAAAATGCCGATGACACTCCCTGCCACCAGGTAAGCAGGTACACCCATATCAATCATTCGTGTAATGGCACCGGGCGCATCGTTCGTATGTAGCGTACTGAAAACCAGATGTCCAGTTAGTGAAGCCTGGATCCCCATGCTTGCTGTCTCGTAATCTCGCATTTCACCCACTAAAATGATGTTTGGTGCTTGTCGCAGCATCGAACGTATAATGGCCGCAAAATCGAGTCCGATATTGTGCCGAACCTCGACTTGGTTGATCCCGGGCAGGTAGTACTCCACAGGATCCTCGGCCGTGATGATCTTGCGGTCTGGCTGGTTCAGCTCGTTCATGGCCGCATACAAGGTCGTGGTTTTGCCCGAGCCGGTCGGACCGGTCACTAGCACAATGCCGTTAGGCCTCCGAATCAGGTTGCGGAAGAGGTGGAAATCCTGATCACCAAGCCCCAATTGCTGCACACCAACTTTGATGGTGTCTTTATCCAGCAGTCGCATCACGCACGATTGGCCATGATTGGTGGGTAGCATGCTGACACGCAAATCGAGCTCTTTCCCGCCGGCGGTGATCTTAATTCGGCCATCCTGACAGCGACGACGTTCGGCAATGTCCATTCTTGAGAGGATTTTTATCCGCGAGATCAGTGCCCCTAGTAGTCGTCGCGGTGGGCTGTCCCGCTCAATAAGCACCCCGTCGATGCGATAGCGGATTCGCACCCGGTCTTCGAAGGGTTCGATATGGATATCGGATGCCCGCAACTGGACCGCTTCGTTGATCATCAGCTGAACGAGTCGTACAATCGGTGCGCTCGATTCATCGACGTCATCCTCATCCTGCGGATTTTCCTCGGCTTCGGTGAAGTCGATAGCCGTATCGGTAAATTCCTGGAGCATCGAGTCGGCACTCTCATCGCCCATTTGCCCGTAGTTTCGGTTGATTGCCTCAAGAATGCTCTCGCGAGTCGCCAGGGCAATGTTGATCTTGCGGTTCAGAATGAACTGGAGTTTTTCAAAGGTATCGTAGTCGAACGGGTCGCTGACCAGGATCTTAAGCGTGCCATCCTCTTCTTCAGCCAGGGGAACGATCACATTTTCGCGAGAGACCGACTCGGGCACCAATTCAACCACATGCGGTGGGATCGGGACATCGCGCAAGTCGAAGAATTCGTAACCCTCCTTATCGGCCATGGCCTGCATAACCTGCTCAGAACTTGCATATCCCTGTTGGATGAGCGCTTCGTGCACTTTCACGCTGTTGGAACTTGCCAGCGCACGTGCTTCGGCCAACTGTTCGGGCCCAACGATGCTCTGTTCGACCAGGTAATCTCCAAAATCTGCGGGCATGGCGAAATCTGTTCCGTTATGAGTGGGGTGGGCCTATTTGCGAAACCGACAGCGACAATAAAACTTTCGTCAGATCGACACACCACTATTCGAGTTGACCAGTCAGTACCGGGCCATTAGGGACCCGCCAGTGCCTTTCGGCAGCCCGACAAAACCATATCGCACGCTGGTTCAGCTGGCCACTTAAATGCAGTAAATTCAAGCTATCATTAGAGTATCGGCCCGTCTTGCCGGGTGTCAACTAAGCTTAACGATCCTTGGGCAGTTGGTTGAGGGGTGTCTGGTGCCGCCACGACTTCAGGGCGGAAATTCAAACTGCCCGGTGAAAACAACCCATGGGGGCATTACTTCCGGCCTGGGGCAGGCTGAAAACTGCCAGCGGCGAGTTGGGAGACCCACGTGCTCGGAGAGATAGCGATTTGAGCGTGATTGCGGTTTGTACCCGATGTAGGGTTGGTACGCCCGGCGATGTCGCCTCGAGATCAACGCAGCAGAATGCGATCTGGCAACGACGCTTCGCCTGAAGGCTTCGCGTGAGACGTTTTAGGATCGTCCATGCTGAGGCCGACTGATTTGGCGAGTGTTCGCATTTGGGTTGCTTGTTCAGAGAGTTCTGCTCGGTTCAGGGTGGCCGCAACCTGCTCGAGCCTGTCGATGGCGTAGCGTAGCGCGGCCGCCTGCTGGGCTGTGAAGACGTTGGCACTTTGAACCGCGTTGTCCGTCACCCAATCAGCTGTGCTCGATTTGGCGTTGGGCGAAAGTCCAGCTAGAGCCGTGGCTATGATTTCGCGGTCTGCTACCTGCTGCTCGGGCCTGGCAAGATCTTCGTAAAGTTCAAAGGTTTGGTTCTCGAAGCGAAACGTGCCCGCCATTTCGTCACGGAGTTCCAGGATCCGCAAGGTCATCGGGTCGACCGTGATCGAACCGGAGACCGGCGCAGTCGGCACGGCAGGGTATGTGGTCGGTGGACCTGCCAAGAAGCCCGTGGGTCTAATCCCGTCTGACGTGGTTTGCGGCGTGACTAACTCAACGAGCGGGGTGATGACGGTTGGTTCGGTTTGACCTCTGCTGGGGTAAGTTGTTAGCGCAACGATAGCAGGAACACCGACAATCGATATAAGAGCTGTTTTGAGCATGGTCAACGACTCACCCGGGGATGCTGATGTGAAAGCAGGTTTGTAGCTGAATTTGGCTGTTTGCCACAAGAGCGGCCCGGCGCGTACCAGCACGGGACAGGTCGCAATTTGCCGTTGGGGAAAGCTGCTATCAGCGGCTTCCGTGCGAATCGAAATTGCGAGGTCGTTACGATAGTGCTTGCTTTACCGAGAGCTTTACAGCCCGTGACCGAGTGCTTCGGGGGGTAATCAGTCTGGCAGGCTACCAGGCGATTGCATTGAAAATCGTTGGCGCTACACAGTTGGCGTTACTCAGTTGGCGCTACCCACCGGCCACCATCTCGCAAACCGATCTCGCGGCTCTCGCAGTGATCCTGGTTGATGGTTGCCGCGGGGCCATCAGGTTCCGCCCAGGTTCCGCCCCGGTTTTGCCCAGGTTTCGCCTGGTCAGCAGTAGTCTCGACGATCATCGATGGCAATCTGCCGGAGCTGTTGCGGAAAATCTGGCAGTGCCGTGAGGACGCGTGTCCATGTTGGGATCGATTCGCCGCCAGATGGGTTTTTATAGATTGCATCACCCACAGATGTGATTTGCTGGGCAAATGCCTCGATCGACTGTTCTTCGGTGTGGCGATCGAAAGTGAGACTGTTGATCAATGCGTCGGCATGGTATTGCCGGATTGCATCTTGGGCCATCCGCAAGTAGGCAGACCGCAGGCTGATGAAATGCCCTGGGGAAAACACAACGCCACGGCTGGCCAGTGTATGGATGATGTTTTTTAGGATATCTGAACACATCCCCATCAACCCACGTTGTGGATCTTCCAATGAAAGCGGTTGATGTTTGTGCTCATAAAGTCGCCCGAGGTCAACTTGGCAAACCCGTTTTGGCGAGGTGTTCCGAAACACTTCGGCCAGCGTGCCGACCTCAAGCCCCCAGTCGTTGGGGATTCGGTTGGAACGAGCCAGCGCCGCAGTAACGGCAAACTCACCAGCGAGCGGGTAGCGAAAACTGTTCAAGAAGACAAGAAATTCGTCGCTTCCGAAGACGGAGATCAAGGCATTCAAAAGTGGGGTCACCAAGAGTCGCACGACACGACCATGCATGCGGTCGGTGCAACGGGCGTAATACGCCTTGCAGAAGTCAAAGTCGAGGCTCGGATGGATCATTGGCATACATAACCGAACCAGCATGTCGTTGTCATAATTTACGATATCGCAGTCGTGCAGGACGAAGGCCTTGAGTTTAGTGTCGGCTAGCAGATAGCCAAATGCGAGCCATACAGCTCGCCCTTTACCTGGCTTGGAAACGTTGAATCCCTGTTCGATCAAGTTGGTGATCAGTGATTTTCCGCGCGCGCCATCCGTCCAAAGAATTTGAGCCCGCTCACCCAGGGGTGCCAGAATGCGAACCGTCTGTTGGTAGTCCTCAACCGCCTCAGCCTTGTTGAGTACAACAACAATCGTGTCAATAAAATCAACTTCTACGAGTTGCTTAACGATATTTAAAAACGGCTCTGCCCGCATGTCAGCTGCTGTAATAGGCAGTAACAACCCGATACGGTATTTGGTGGATGCGGTGCGTAGCACCGCCCTCAGGTCCTCGCGTTGAGTGGTCCCTAGATCGTGTATTGTTGTGATCGGGCCGTGTTGGGAAAAATCAGGCACGCGTTTGCAGCTCCCCTCGTCTGATGGCTCTGGGTTACGAGGTCATGAAGCGAATATTATATCCTGGGGATCGAGGTTTGCGAATGGCCTGCTGAGCTTTGTGGGAGGGGCCGAACCGGCAGCAGCGATAGCCGATTGGGGTAGTTGCTCACCAGGGGCCACTTCTGAACCATCGCCGGACTACCACACCAGGCGGTCTATCGAATGGACCAGGCGAGTGCCCCGCCGCTGTATTGGCTTGCGCTGTGTTGGCTTGTATCGAGTGTAAGCTTTGCGCAAGGCTTACGTGGTTAACCAGACAACCTGTGCCGGGGCAAGCTCCAATTCACCCTGGTCGTCGCCAATCGGGGTGTTCGTCAACAGATCATGTGTCCAGGTCGAGCTTTCGGGACCTGCCATGGCCAGATCGATCCGTTGTTTGGCATTGCTGACATTGGCCGCGACCAGAATGTGTTGATCGCCATCGAGACTAGTGCGTTCAAATGCCAGAACACAAGCGTTGTGGGCATTGAGCGAGCGTTGCGATGCGTCGGGATGGAATGCTGGCTGTCGGATCCGGCAGGCCAGGTATTGGCGGTAGCCCGCGTAAATTCGTCGACCCAGGGCCGTGGTTTGCGATGGACAAGAGTCTTCGGTCGGACGTTCCTCTGGGAGCGCATTACGAAGTTCATCGCGAGTGACCTTGTGGCGATTGATGCGACGTGGTTGGCCGCTTGTCTTGACGCCGGAGTCATCGTTTTGCCCCCCGATCAAACTTTGGAAGTAAACCGCCGGAATACCCTGCAGGGCGAGCATGATGGCCTGGGTTGCCAGAAAACGCTGGGCATGAAGTTCGAGGTTAGCTGTTGGAGGCGCCAGCGCGTCGACATAAGTAATGTTAAGTTCGTAGGGCCGATCGCTGCCATCTGCTTGCCGGCGCGTGCTAATCTTTCCGCCCTTTTGCCGCACGTGCTCCAGGAGTCGCTCGAACCGTTGCTCGTCCACCAGACCCTCCAAAGCCCTGACGCCAATCCCATCGTGGGATGCGGTGAAATTAAAATAGGTGGTGCCTGATTGGGGTGGTTCCAGCTCCTGCAGCCACCCGATCAGCGGGGTGGCGTCGGCATTGACAAAAGCATCCAACAGCAACGGAGGCAAGCTGAATTGATAAACCATGTGTGCTTCGTCGCCATTGCCGAAATAACTAACGTTTTCCTGGTGTGGGACATTGGTCTCGGTTAGCAGCAACACGTGCGGTGCGACAACATCCAGCACATCGCGCATCAGTTTTACAATCTCGTGTGTCTGGGGCAAATGGATACATTGCGTGCCAACCTGTTTCCACAGAAACGCGACAGCATCGAGGCGCACGATGCGGGCCCCGCGACGGGCATATTCAAGGAGAACTTCCAACATCCCAAGAAGCACTTCAGGTTCGGCGTAGTTCAGATCGATTTGATCGTCGCTGAAAGTTGTCCACACATGTCGTGTGCCCCGATCCGTTTCGAAGGCCGTGAGCAGAGGTAAACTGCGTGGTCGTACTACGGCCGAGAGGTCGGTTGCTGGATCAATTTCGATAAAAAACCGATCGAACGGCGCCTGGCCAGCAAGGTATTGTTGGAACCAGGCACTTTTTTGAGAAATATGGTTAAGCACCAGGTCGAACATCAGGTAAAAGCTACCCGCTAATCGAGAGATATCTTTCCATGTACCCGTGTTGGAATCGACTTGGAGATAGTCAATCACAGCGAAGCCGTCGTCGGAGGAGTAGGGACAAAACGGCAACAGATGGACGGTGTTGATTAGCTGGTCGAGATGTTCGTCACACAGCCAGTTATACAGCGTTGCCAACGGTGACCCGCCAGGCCCGCTGATCTGATCAGCATAGGTGATGAGCACGACATCTCGTTCACTCCATGCCGCAGTGCCGGTAACCAATTTGTCTGGAGCAACAGAGGGAGCATAACGCGAAAGAAGTTCCTCGATACGGCAGGCAGTTTCTTTTGCACGATTGCCATAGAGTTGGATCAGGCGGTTTTCAATATCGGGAATCGTTGCCGTTGGCGACGGTGCGTGTTTCATGATGGTCGGGTGATCTGCCGCGATAAAGGTGGATTGCGGGTGCGCGCCAGCAACTTGTCAGCTTTCTGCCGACACAACAGCTCATTTACAACTCATCCATCCCGGTCACATTCGTGATCAGCACTCGTAGACAGCGGCGGAGTACCGAGTAACTGAAAAACCGTTTGCCAAGTTCATAGTTCTTTTCAACCATTTGGGTTCGAAACTCCTCGTCGTCTACGACCCGCTGAACTTGGCGAACGACTTCTTTGGTAAGATACCCGTTCATGGTGATTACCTGGAACCCCTTGGGTTCGATATCTGTGACAAAAATCGAATAACGATTGACCAGTACAGGCTTGCGATAATAAAAAGTTTCGATCAACGCATTGCCAAAACCTTCGTAGAGGCTGGGATAAGTGATGAAATCTGCATGGAGATAGGCGTCTGCTAACGTGTATAGTTTTTTTCCTTCCGTATCCGTTCTGCGGATTTCGTCGATACGGTCGGAAATGAGCCGCAAATCGACCCCCCGGTCTTCTGCCATCTCTTGCAGGACATGTAGGTACTCGTTACCTTCATCGCCCGATTCGTGTGACACGATCAACTTGCAGTGTGGATTGTCAAGGGCACCAATTAATGAAATCGAATGTTCGATACCTTTGCGCGGAACAACACGTGTTGGTTGCAGGAAAATAATATCCTCTGGTTCAAGCCCAATGCTCTCACGAAAATCGGCATTGTAGTCGTCGATTTGGGGTGGGTCGGTTTCAAAATCGAGCACGTTTGGAACAAGTACCGATGAGCAACCACGACGATGCGAGAGCGCGCGCTGCGCAGCAGAGCTGATCGTAACATGTTGAACCGAAGGAAGTGTGCAGGGGAAAGCCATTCGCAAGATATCCCCTATCCCATTGACAGAAAAGCGGTCCCGTTCCCAGTAGAAATCGTGATGGTGGGCAATCGTGGGAAACCCGGTCTCTGCAATGAATGTCGCCAGCGCCACGCCCAACGGGACATTCATTGGGATCGTCATAGCATTTTGCACGATAAGAATCTCGATCTTGAAACGATGGGTGAAATCATACAGAGATCGCTTCAGATGGTCGGCCAGGGCGAAGATTCGGCGCGTGACTTCTGGCTCTCGTGTCGTGTGTCGAAGTACTTTATCGTTGATCCATTGAATGTCGGGATCATTAAAGTGAGCATGCGGTACAAGCATACTGATTGCCGGATCGGTGTCGAGTTGACCCCCATACCAGTAGGAGACATGCCGGTGGTCCCAGAGGATCTGTGCCCACTTTGCGGCTTCAAGTGATACCCCATCGGTACCCGAAAACCGTGTGCCAATGAATCCGATGTTGTGACCTAGTTTGGGTGAATCGTTGGACGGTGAATCGTTGAGCATTGTGAATTTCTGGCGGGTAGGGGCGAATATGAGGTTGCGGTTACGTACCACCCTCTTGCTACTTCATCAAATCCAGGATGTGCAGTAAATCAAGGATGATCGCATCAGGTTCAGTCTTTCCAAGGGAAGGGTCGTTCTCGCGTAGTCGCAGGCTGCGGGTGTCGCCGGCAAAGAGTGCGGTGCGAAACCCAACCTGAGTTGCCGGTAAAACGTCATTGCGCATATCGTTTCCGATATACAGAACTTCGGTCGGACGAATGCCCCGACTTGCCAGTCTTTTGCTTGCCAGACGATACATCCAGTCTGAGGGCTTCGCATGGCGATGTTCGTAGGAATAGTAACGCAGGTCAGGTGCAAATCCGAGCTCGTCGAGTGTTTTTCCCACCAAGGCCGGAAACAGGCTTGGTGTAAAGAACTGGGCATTGCTGATCAGGCCGAGTACCAGGCCTCGACGTACCAGTTCAGCCAGGCACGGCTCAAGCCCTGGCATGGGCCAGGCTGGATTTGTGCGGGCCTCGAATTCAACAGCTAAGCGGGCTGGATCAATTTTCAACCCACCCAACTTCACGCAGGTTTCGCGCCATACCTCGATGATGTTTACTTCTGGATAGGTAATTCCAGTTTCCCGAAGTTGCGTGTGGTGGTTGGCGATCGTTTCGTGCAATGTTTGAATTGCATCGTCGGCCGGGCAGCGGAGCGCGATGCCCAGGCTCGCCAGCGCTGCCTCGAGAGCGCTGGCTTGTTGCACCTCGATGCTGGTGCCGATATCACCACACCCACTAATGATCAGGGTACCATAAATATCAAACAACACGGCCCGAATGTCGACAACAGGCAATAGCTGTGGCGAGACACCTGTCGGAATCGGTTCAAGCGGCTGGCTCAGTTGTTGGAAGATTTGCTCTGGGGCCATGTTTCCAGACGGATAGGATGAAGGCGTTGAATATTGAGAAAGCTGTTCAGGATTGCTTGACCTCGAGGTAGCGGTTCGACATTTCCGCCCCCAGGGCTATCGCAAACCCGCTGGTAAACTTGCTTCAGTTGCTTGCCAGCTGAGTCCACGGAGAATTTTTCGCGGACGACGCCTGCATACTTTCCTATCATCTCAGCTGTTGTGTCGGGGCCAATCTGGAATGTTTGGTTGAGGTTGGGATTGGCGTCCAACACATTGTCGGTCAGGCGGGCATTGCCAGCGACCGCACGAATCACATCTTCCTGAAGTGGCCCGTCCAGAAAAGCAAAATCGACACATTCATCACCCATCAGTTGGTCGAGTTGCCGGTGGAGCGCCACTGGTTCGATCGGTGGCTGGTTGTAACTGGCGCAAACTGAGTGGTAAGTGTTAATGAGTCGCTCACGAACGGTTTTTCGGTCAACTATCAAGAGCGGGACCCGGAGCTCGTCGTACAGCATTTCCAGCCCAATGCCCGCTGCTGAAAAATCAGCCGTGATTTCGGGTAAATTGCGTCCAACAAGCGGGCAACCTGTCAGCCAGGCTTCCAGGAAAACCATCCCGAAACCTTCGGCCACGCTGGTTGTCAGCATGCAATCGGTTGCTGCCAGGATCGTGGAATAATCGAGTCCCGCCTTGCCGCCCACATCGAACCGGCAGGGCAGCCGCAGTTCTTGCGCCAAGTGGCGCCAATGGGAAAAACTTTCTGCCTCTAGTGGGTTCAACGGGCCGAGCGTGACCGCGTAGATAGCTTCTCGTGGGTCCAGTGCACTGAGCAGTAACATCTCGCCGAGATTCTTCCGGCGGATTCCCCGTACCGGGTAGGTCACCAGCATTTGCCGGTCCGATATCTCTAATTTCCTGCCCACGGCTTGGCGGGCCTCGCGCCGGTCAGGGAACCGGGTGAAGTCCGCCACCGAATTCGGGAGCAAATGCAACCGCTCGCTGGCCACACCGGAGCGAACGAAGATATTTCGATCCCGCCTATTCAGAACCGCGTAATGGATCCCTCTCGACTGCGGATAAAGTCGGGCGGACAACCTGTCGCTGTCGTGGCAAGCGAGCACTGCAGCCAGGTGGCGGTAATTCTCGGGTCGGAAATCTTCCACAAAGTCGTGTACCTGAAGCAGTACACGGTAGCCGTCCGTAACAAGTTCGATTATCGTGGCCGGCAATGCCGCATTTTTTCCCAGTGCATGATTGTGAATGTGAAGAATCGTATCGTCGTGGTTGAACCCGTGGGCGACCAGCGATGACCGCATACTGGTTGTCAAGTCTCGCGCACCAGTTTCAGAGAACGTGTCGTATTCAAGGTCGCCAACTCGGATGAGTTCCAGATCAAAGGGCGGGGCGTTGTTGAATATCGTATCTGGCCATTCTGCTTGACGCCCGCCGTAGAGTATCGCGACACGATCAATCACCAGTCCGGAGTTTGATGCGGCAAGTGATTTCAGGTGATTCAGGATCACCTGACTGACGCCACCGCGATTCAAGTGATAGTGGACGATGGCGAGTTGCATCGAGGAATGATCCACTTCAGAGAAACGGTCGGAGACTTTGGTCAAACAAACTGCACTACTATGTTACGATAAGGGCCACCCGACCGACAGCGAGTCGGAAGGGTACCACCAGCCGGTGCTACCCTGAAGAGATTTTTGGGCATGAGCATGTGAATCGCCCCGTTGGCCGCAGGTGGCAAACTCCCGTACCACAACACCCTCAACGGCTGCCTAGATCAGAGAAACGGGCAGCGTGACGCTCGTCGGCTCGTCGGCCATTTCAATCTCGCAGGGGGCACACCTTTCACGATCAATCAGCGGATTGTGGAAATCAAACCGCTTTCGATCGTCGGGATGCGAACGGGCAGGCCGGAATTCGTCTTCAGCGAGCGATTCCCGCTCAATGCGGTACGCATTAACCCCGCAGGGCGATTCGACCATGTGCAGTTCGGCCTGGTGGTCGTAAGATTGGTAGACATGGCAGTCGCGTTGCTGCCGCTCATAGCGGGCAATACCGTCGACGGCCCACTTCGTCAGGAGTGACATGAGCACGGTTAGCGACAGGCCGCCCGTTTGCTGCTGAACGATCCATTTTGCCTCGCGCCAGCGATTCTCATTGCGCATTAGTTCAATCAACTCTTGACCCGAGTTGGTGAGGCGTACGCAAGGCACCCCCGAACTGGTCCGTTCTGTCTCTTTGATAAACCCGGCATCGATGAGCAGGCGAAGGTGGTGGTGGATTCGTTCGTTGGCCCCGGGTGCCTCACCACACCGGAGCGTCGTGAGCAAACAGTTCGGCCCTTGGTTTTCAATGTCCATCAGTAATTGACGACAGAGATCGACATCACGTTTCATCGGGACCCCTCCATTTTTACCGGTCAGACCCTGGATCGGCCGAACGGCTATGCGGCGCGGAGATTAAAGAAAGAACGGGGACGCTTTGCGCAAGGCGGAACCTCTCAAAGCGGCGCGCGATGATCGACCAAGTCGGTATGGGGGTCAATATCGAAATACACTGCTAGCGGTGCCAGTGGTCTTTCATGGCACGTCGTTGGATGACCTCCTCGCAGTCGGCCAGGCTGCAGCCTGAGATGGGTTGGTCATTCAGGTCGCGGACCCCTCCAGAATTAAATTACAGAGAAATACATTCGAAAGGCCATTTCAAAAGAGATGCAACTTTTTCAAACAGCCCTGCGTTATGACCAACTGAAAGTGCGAAGTGGTGCGTGGGCCCCAGGGCAAACCACTGATTCATCAATTGGGATGGATTTTTTGCAAACTTGACCGGTGTCATGGTGTTGCCAATTCGCAGTATTTCACCAGCGGTTGAAGTGCCCTGGTTGGCAATCATCTTGAGTTGTCCGTCGCGCGTCTGTGTAACCCCGAGCGTGGTGACAGGACCTTGCCGCACTTTTGCCTCGACCGACACACCGGTGCCCCATTTGCCATGATACAGTCCCATTCCCCGGAGGACGGGACGTTCATCGGAGATCGCCACGTGGAACGGTCCATCGTGGCCTACAAGTACCGTTTGGTCGACAAAGTCGGTCGCAACGAACTCCGAGTAGCTGCCACCCACCCCAAGAGTATCGCAGATCTTCATAGCGACCCCTGTTTTCATATCGCCTTCACCCGAGCAGGGGATGCCCTGTGCCGTCAGCAGGGAATGCCCCAGGATAAACGCTTCCTGCAGGTGTTCGTATTCATTGCCGGGCGCACCGCGGTAGTAATAGGTCAAGGCGTCGAGATCAAATTCCTGGACCAGTCTTTCCTGGGCGCATGCGACAGTATAGGCCCAGTCGAGTTGTTCAGGTTTAGGTTTTTGGGCAAGGGGATCTGCCGGCGAGTCCTCACTAATGACAAACATCTCTTCGACCTGCCGACGCTTTGCTTGCTTCTGTTGGTCGGTTACGTCCGGGACAAGCCGTGCCAAATCACACATCTCCAGGATCTCGACATGCATACCCGTTTGCGACTGGATCATGGTGAAGTCGGTGTACATGTCGAGCATGCCGGGGTAGGTGTGTCCTAAAAACCCCATCCGACCATGTTGTAAGGTGCGGATGATCGCTGCGGCCCGAGCCCACTGGTCGATTTCCTGCCAGGCAGCAAGCGCGTCGGGGTGACCAGCGGTTGCTTCGTTCGCTACCGAAATGGAGGGCGTTTGTTCCAGTCCCAGCAACCCGCTCACCACACGAAAGTCGATGCCGGCTCGAGCAAAGGCGTTCGAAATCTCCGGTACGCAACAGGTAGAGCAGTGGGCCAGCCATTCACCAGTCGTCGTCTTCTCGTAATTCATCCGCTCGGCAGGTTGCAGATTCAAAATAACAACCGGCCGACGACAGATCTGGGCTACGGGTAACACAGCCGTGCTCATGGAGTAGGTCGACGCGTGACAAAACAAAATGTCAATGTTCTGCGCGTTAAACCATTCACCCGCCTTGCGGGCCTTGGTCTCATCATCGACCATGCCAAAATTGTGTACCTCGCCCCACGCAGAGAGTCGATCCTCGATGAATTTTCCGTAGCCGACAAGTCGGTCATGAAGTCCCTCAAACTGGTTCCAGTAATGAGGATGTCCGATTGAGTACAGGCCAAGACGGGCCTTGCGCGTCGCTTTAATAGGATTAATTGCCATTGATTTTGTGCCGTGGTCCAAGCAGGGTTTTTTTTGGGTAAGCTGAACCGGGTGTGGCGTTCCCCTGGGAATGTGACCAACATTCGTTGATAACCATACTGTCAGTGCTATTGTGATGCTGAAGTGTTCTATTGTCGAGGGTTACGATGCGCCAATGGCGAGTGCAGTTTGTCGGATAAGCCTGTCAGTCTGCATTTTCCGATTGTGGCCGCCAGGCTCTTTACCTTTCAGTTTGTTGACGTATTGATGCCACATCGGTAAGGATGGTTGTAGTGGAAAGTTCAACGAAAGGCAGCAGCAGTAACTTAACAAAAGAAGCAGCAGTAACTTAACAAAAGAAGAGAGATAAGTACCTTGTGGTTTTTGTTGATGGATCATGTTTTCTATTGCAGGAAACGTTACGTGCGAATTTTTCGACAACATGTGGAAACTGTAATCGCTACGGGATTGCTCTGCTGCTCGCCGTGGTCAGTTTGCCTTGCTGAAACGGTAGCACTTTGGGGATTCGACGAACCGGTCACAGTCCAACGTGGTGGTGTTTTGAAAGATGCCAGCGGCAATGGATTCGATCTGGAATTGGGGGACGGGCGCATTGTCCCAACGGGCCGTTTTGAGCATGGCCTTTTGTGTCCATCGAACGTCGCTGATTTTGTCGCCCGACGGGCGAATGTCCAAGGCACCCCCCTTAATCTTGGCAACTTTGATTGGACGATCGAATGGTGGCAAAAGCGATCAGGGTCCCTTGCCCAGGGATATGTTGACTGGACCGTACTGGTTTGTGATCAGGAAATTGTTTCTGGGGACAACGTGTGGGAATTAGGTTTCAAGGCGGAACCTCGCTTCCTGGCGGCCGGTCTCTGGCATCACGACCGGGCCCGCAGCTGGTTTGGGAAAGATGCCATTTGGCCCTGTTTCGCTGACAAATATGACGAAGTGCGTCGACTTGCCTTTGTTCAAGACGTGAACCCGCAGTTCTACCTTGGTCTTGATCAGCAGTTTCATCATGTCGCGTGGGTATATGACGCTGCCATCAAACGGCTCATGTACTTTGAGGATGGACGCGGTCCCTACACCATTCGTGACGGGACGCCTGTCACGCCGGGCAATCAAACCCATCCGGTTTACGGGATGGTTGGTACCGGAGACCTGAAGGAGTATCCCGACAGTTACCAGTCCTATGGTCAACTGGGCTCCATCACCTTTTACCTGGGTGGCGAAAATGTGATTAGCCCGCGCAAGGACCTGGCCCTGGGAATCGCGAAGATCCCGCGGGGCTATGATCTGGTGCCCCGGCCACGCAAAGATGACACAGTGAGCAGTGTGATTGACGAATTGCGCATCTCTAACGAAGTTCGCTATCGCGAGCCGTTTTCACCTCCTGTGAGCTTCATCGCCGATGACACATCTGCAGGACTGGTTGTCACACCGCGACGGCTCGATTTCCTCATGGTCGATGGCGGTCCCGTGCCCACACTCCAAACGATCGAGGTGTCGCGGCACGATGTTTCCCTGCAAGCGGACGTCGCGTGGCTAAAAATCAAGCCATTGCCTGGCCGCGGCAAAGGTTCCAGACAGCGGTTTCGTATCGACGTCGACGACGCCACACTCTGGCCCATGCTGCATCGAGGGACGATCTCCGTTCAGCCACACGATACAAAAATTGCGCCGCAAACTATTGAGGTCACGATCAATGTTGAGGTCGACGGGCACGTAACTTGGCTGTTCGATGAGCCCCCCGGTGCGCCCCAGCGGATGCATCTCGAAGATCTTTCGCGCAACGGGTACGACTTGATTCTAGGGCCTCGAGGCCGAATCGTGGCGGGTCGATACGGGCAAGCGCTGGATCCCCGTGGTGGTCGGAGAGGACATGCTGCGGTACGACGCTATATCGATCCAACGCACCTGAACCTGGGCAATTTTCCCTGGAGCTGGCAGGGTTGGTTTCAACTTGCCGAGCCTGCTGCCGAAGGAGACGTGCTCTTCGAAATCCGTGAAAATGTCGCTGTCGGGCCTTATCCAAACATCCGTGGCGTGGGACATCAAACGGCCCTGACCGTCGGGCCTGATGCGAAAAGTCTGGTTTTTATCAACGGGCCAGCCGGGATTAACCAGCCGCTCCCGGTGGCCGGGGACCTTTTGCGAAAACCTTCCCCCGACTGGTTCCACCTCGCCTTGGCCTGGGATCCGTACACGCGTGAACTGAGGCTGGGAATCGATGGCCAGCTGCATTCATCAAGCCGATTAGCCAATCCGCCAGTGAGATTACGGCCTACCGGTGAAAACACGCTCGCGCTGGGGACCTCGGTCGACGGGAGTCGGCCCTGGCGTGGGCTCATTGACGAAGTCCGTGTTTCTGTTGGGCAAGTTCACGGCAGCGACTTCCAGTCGCTTGAAAGTCTTGCTCCTCAGCATGAGCCAGTTGTGCTGAAGGCCGGACCGCATTTGTTCATTGACGATTTTCTTGTAAACGAAAAAACCAATATACGCAGGACCTATCATAAGGCCGAGTTCCCGGTCGACCAGCCATCCGATTGGGAACATTTCAAGCGCCAGCTTGCCAATCAAGGCGATACGCACATTGCCGATTTAGGATCTGATTCTCCTGACCCAAGACGTCGATTTTTGAATTTCAGTTACGTCCATACGATGACCGAAGCATCTGACGAGCGCGGCGGGATCTATTGTTTTTATGCTCCGACGGCCGATGGTCCCTGGGTTGCATACGACAAAAATCCTGTTTTGCCTTACGTGTGGGCCGGTCAGCCACATCAATATTACGCGGTCAGCGATCACTGGCCCGTCATTTTTGACCCGGCCACACGGCAACTGGTCATGTTTTACAAGACCTATCCTATGACGGGTCAGCATCCAGTTCTCGACTGGTATCGCGATGAACGGTTCAACTACCAAAACCGCGTGATTGCCGGATTCCGCAGGCACCAGGGGATTGCCTTTAGTAAGGATGGCTTTCAATGGTGGGGGCTTCAACACGTTCTGGTTCCTGACGACTGGGATGAAGGAGAAACCCAGTTCCAGACGCCCAAGCTCTACAAGCGAGGTGACCTCTACATTGCCTTCGTTCAGGATCTTCGCGACGATGTCGAACGATCGGTTGCTTCGGTATCGGTTGCCACAAGTCGGGATCTGTTCCACTGGATACGGCACCGCGAACCGCTGATTCCCTGGAATCCAGCTGGCGGAAGTGGCGACAAGTGGTTTCACGTGGAAGGAAATACAGAAATTTACAGCGATGGCCAGCAGATGATTCTGCCCATTCGGGTTGGCGGGTCTCACAAACCACCGCGTGGTTTTTACCATGGATTTGCCCGCTTGCCGATTGATCGTTTCGCTTCCCTCGATTCGATCGGAACGCAAACTGGAAAACTGCAAACACCATTGCTGTCGACCAAAGGCCAGCTAAATTCACTTTGTATCAATGCCGATATATCGGACGGTGGCGAACTCCGTGTGCAGGTTGTGGATGAGTCAGGAGAAGTGATTCCGGGGTTCTCCTTTAAAAATTGTGTTCCCCTGCATGGCGACCAGGTAAAACACCGAGTGCAATGGCGGGGTGAAAGTTCAATTGCCCTGCTTGCGGGAAAACCTGTGCGACTGGAGTTCGCCTTTCACCATGCCCGACTTTTCGCGTTTTATTTGGTGGGTCCCGACTGGGAGTTCGCAAAAGACTACCGGCAATCAGCCGCCGAGCGGGATGCTGAGCAATCGCAAGTTCGTAACGATCAACAACTAACCGATGGGCAAGTTCGCGACTTGTTGAACCTCGCCCCGCAACTTCGTGAAAGGGATAGCCCCTTGGTGACCCGGCCATCCATCATCCGAATCCAACGTGCCTATCCAGAGGGGCACGCATATCCTGGTGACCCCGAGCCAGTTGAACTGTTTATCGAGCCGGCTGGCCAGCACACTTCGTGGAAGGTTGTCGAACGCGTGCCTTGGCTTGAGGTTCAACCGAAAGCTGGCACCGGTTCTGGCTCAGTTTTGGTACAACCTCGCGGGATGCAACTTGGTCGAGGTGATTATCTTGGAGCCATTCGTATTCAGCAATCAGGAGAGTCCCGCGCCCCGCTGGATGTTCCCGTCTACTTTCGTTTGACGAAAGAGGAGATGCCCAACTAAGTTGGGCTGGAAAAAATCGGAGATTCCCGTTGTTACCTCGTTGCCTCTCCCACCTTCTCGCGAAAGTCGATTGCCCGTCATGTTAGTAATTCTGGTTCGATTCCTGTCAGCCGTTGCCACTTTTTCCGAAAGGTGTCTTTTTCAAACACAGCTTTGTTCACCACGCCGCTGGGTATTTTTCCAAGGGATAAATCAATCATTCCGCGACATGCCATCTTCCCGATGTCGCGAAACAGCTCATCGGTCCAGGCGATGCTATGAGGCGCCAGCAAGGTGTTGTCCAATTCGCCGAAACGGTGGGGAGTCGTCACGGGCTCGCCGACGAAGCAATCGAGAGCAGCCCCGGCAATTTGACGATTTTGCAATGCTGTGAACAGGGCATCTTCATTGACAATCCCGCCACGGGCCGTGTTCAGCAGATAAGCATCACTTTTCATCAATGCCAACTGTTCTGCGTCAATTAGATTTCGCGTACCGTCGGTCAGTGGACAGTGAATCGAAACGAAATCGGCCGTCTTGAGCAGTTCATCCAGTTCCACTAAACGCACACCCAGGCCCTCGGCAACTGCAGGATCACAAAAGGGGTCATACGCGATCGGCGGACACATGCCAAACCCTTGGAGCAAATGAACAACTGCAGCTCCGATTCCACCCAGCCCGACAATTCCCAGTGTTCGGTCACGCAGTTCACAACCGTTGTATTGGGTGCGGTGGTCCCATTTCCCGGTCCGGACCAGTTGATCTTTCACGCGAAAGTGATGGGTAATCGCAATCATCCAGCCGACGGTTGCCTCTGCGACGGGACGGTCTACGGCCCCCATGGTGATCAACAACACTACGTCGGCATTCGTGCAGGCGTCCACATCGACCGTGTCGTAGCCTACGCCGAACCGACTCAATACCAGTAAATTGTCTGGGTTGGCCAGCGTGTTGTGAGTTACCTTTGGTGACATTACAAGCACGCCTTGGGCATTGCCAATTTGATCGGCTGAGATTTCGGGCAGATGTTCTGCAAATGGGGTGTGGTCGATGTGGGAGTGGTTTGCAAATTCGGACAGACCAATGTCTGCAAATTGGGTTTGGCCTTGGTCATCAAAAAAATCAGCGGTCAGCAAGATTTTAAACGATTTGGGCGACATCGTTGTTCCTCACAATGAATTCAAGTGTTTTCAGCCGGATCGAGCGATGTTGTGATAACACGATCATGTCCAAACAGTTCCAGTCGGGATTTGATAGCACCCACCAATAAACTGCCGTCCATTCCCAGCCCCAACATTCGAAATCCTTGCTCGTGTCTTTGCAACAGGTTTTCCGGATTGGTCCCAATTATCCCGCAATGTTTGCCTGCTGCCCGCACGGCATCTTTGACCGCAATCACTTGTTCAGCAATCCCTGGTCCTTCCCAGTGGCCTTTGAAGCCGGCACTGGAAGATAAATCGGCAGGTCCCTGGTAGAACAATTCCACACCGTCGACCTGACAAAGTTGTTCAATATTCTCGACTCCGCGCACCGATTCAATCAGCGGCACTACCAGGACGTGATCATTCGACTCGTCCGCGGTCTGTTTCGGGCAAGTTCCCCAGCCAGTCGCACGTTCGCCTCCAAACCCGCGCACTCCCTCGAGGGGATACCGCGCGAAAGCTACAGCTTGCTGAAGCTGTTCGACCGTTTCGACCCAGGGAACCACAATCCCGTCGGCACCGATGTCGAGTACCCGTTTGACCGTACCAACATTGAGGTCGCTGATTCTGACCAAGGCGACCGTATGGCTACGAACAGTTGCGCGAACATGTTCCAGAATGTCATGCCAGTCGAGATGTCCGTGCTCGGCGTCGATCACCACATAATCAAGCCCCAGCGCGACGGCGATTTCAGTCACGTTGGCAGATTCAAACGTTGACCAGATGCCGTAGATCGATTCCCCGGCAGCTAGTTGTTCGCGTAGTCGTCGGATGGCAGCAGTCTTCATTTTAAATCTCGAAATACCTGGTGAATGGTCGCACGGTTATCAGCAATTGCTTGATCAACCCGGTGGTTAATTCGAACAGGTTAGCATCAAACGACTTAGTCGACTACCTGCGGAGCAGGCGAATCTCATACCGATGTGCCGGTTGGCAGATGGCAGGAAAGCCAGCTTGGTCATCCTTGATCGTATTCTGATGAAATTGCCATGCGTGGCTATCATCAGTAGACTGGTGTCTTGCCACAGCAATCGCAAAGATCTTAGTACATCAAGTGACACACCATCCGGCCACTTGGGCAACAGTTCGCCCGACCGGATGCGGTCACGACGGGCCTGGTTGTCCTTGCAGGATCGTAAGGGCAAATCAACGATCGCAACTCAATGCTCAGAATTCCAGAAGATCTGCAGAGGTTTTGTGATGGGCAAGCCGAAGTACCTTTCCAAGGTAAAACGGTTTGCGAAGCGGTGAACTACGTTTGCCATAAGTATCCCGCGTTGCGCGAGCGGCTACTCGACAGTGACGGCCAACTCCACGCGCACTTTCTAATTTTGCACGATGGGCAACCGCTTAGCGGTCCGACAGCGCTCGAATCATCAGTCGGTGCCGACGACACCATCGAGATCTACCTGATAGCCTCGGGTGGTTGAACGATTGCTGCTACGACACGGTCAGCCCGTGCTCTTGCAGGAGTGAATCAAATCGTTCCGTAACACGTTCCTGTAGCTGCGAAAAGAATTCCTGGGTATTGAAATAGGGCAGGTCGATTTGTGGATGTTCTTCGTGAGATTGGGCGGGCAACACGTAATCGTCTTGGGTGAACCCCTGGCGTTTTTCCAAGCGGTAACCGCGCAAGAAAGCCCGCATGACTGCTTGTTCCAGCGTCGCCTCGGTAATTTCGACACCCGTGATCTCTGTAATTGCCGAAGCCATATCGGCACTCGACATCGTGGAGAACTTACAGGTCCCCAGCAGATCATCACGAATAATACTCAATCCTTTCTTCGGGCTGGTGATCGCATCGACCCAATAATCGAGGTCTGTTTCCTGTTCATTCAGCAGAATAAAGAATGTGCGCATCGACATGTGGCCCCCTGCCAGTGCCCAGGGATATCCCGGGTTTGTTTGCGGCAAATAGGCGGGGTACTCAAGGCCTTTCCCTTGCATGGCGTAGTCGGTTTCACCTGTTTGCTCTGAGAGGCGCAGTGTCCCCTGGCTGAGTTCCCCAAGTTGGCCTGTCCCCATGGCGAGGATCGCGTCACGTGTGGCTTCAAAGTCGCCATAAGACAGTCCCCCGGCAAGTTGTTTCTCGTCATTTTGATGGCGGCGGTTGTATTCCATCGCGTAGCCGAGAGTCACACCGCACGAAATCGAATCCATCCCCATTTCATCGACGAGTTCAACAAGCGTGCAGGCACGATCAGCATCGAACAAACCAAGATTTGAGGCCAGCAGATTCAGTGGTTCGAAATCAAGCTTGGCACGAAATTGTCCTGCTTTCCCATCCTCGTTCACATCGTATACATTTTTGTGACACTTGATGCCGCAGCGAAAACACGATTCGTCTTTGATGACAAAATCACCCGTTTTCTGAACATTTTCTCGATAGAGCGGAACCGAAACGTCAGTTCCCGTCGGCGTGAAATTCATTTCGGGCATTGCGTGCTTGCTGTTGAAGGACACGTAGTTTGCCCAGGTGCCTCCCAGATTGTTAGTGTCTTTGTCGCGAAAGCGGCGGCTTCCATCGCCGCGGGCCACTTCCATATTCAGCTTTTTGAAGCTCTCTCCAGAAGCTGCCTTTCGGTCTTTGATATCTGCAATAATCGCCAGCAAATTCTTCGAACCCATTACACCACCGATGCCTCCACGGCCGCAAAAACGGGGTTTGGGATCACCACTCTTGAGTTGGTTTTCTGTCGATAAAGCAATGGAAGCAAAGCGAACTTTTTCATAATTCTCACCCGCGGGTCCAAGAACGGCAAAGTGTGCCTCTGGAAATCGTTGATAAAGCGTTTGAATTTTGTCGTTCACACGTTTGCCGACCAGATCGCGCGCGTCGATAAAGTTGAACGTTGCCGGCTCATCGCCGGTCCGCGTGATGTGTAATGCAACCGGGTGGGGAGCCCGACCCGTAAAGAGGACTTCCTCCACGCCGAGAAATCGAAGTTTCGTGCCGAACTTTCCACTGCCAGCGGTCCACATCGCTGACGGGAGCCCTGCCTTCGAACGCTTCAACGGTGAGTAGGCGTGGAAATACGTGCGGAGCCCGGTCATGAACATTGTGCCGCTGAGCACACCAAGATTCATGAGCAGAGCCGCATTGGGATCATAAGCGTCATCGATCGGGTGATCTTCCAGGATCCTGAATCCACGACCGATTCCGCCTAGCACATCGTCAATGTTGGCGCACGGTACGTCCTGGTGGGAAAAAGAGAGTTGACTCAAATCGCAAGAGTAACAACGCCAGGTCAAGTCCGCTGGGGAGAGGGGATGTTGTGGGGAAATCATGATCAGGCCCTTATGCTTGATTACCCTCTGGGGGGCACGGTTTGTGTTTTCCAGTTCGGATGATATGTCTGGCAGTTCTTCCGCCGGTGCAATCGCAAGAACTGCCATTCTTGCTGGCGTTGGTAACACCGGCAATGCGAAAGGTTACAGGTAACAGAGTTCCAGTATCAGGAGTTTGGGAAACGAGGTCAATCGAACGGGATCCTTGTTCTGGTAAAACTTGTGGTACAGGCCAATTGCTGCCGATTCCACCTCCTGAATCTTGTAGAAGGTCCGACAAGCCGCAGCTTGACCTACCGTGGCCCTGCACCGTGGCATTTGATTTCCCTACGCCGGAGGATCAACGTGCTGCCCTGGCACCGCCGCCTGCCATCAGCTTTTCCACTTCCGCCAGCGATGCCATGGAGGTATCGCCGGCAGTTGTCATCGCGAGAGCACCGTGAGCTGCCCCATAGTTGACGGCTTGTTCTGGATCGCCACTGGTGAGCATCCCGTAGATAAATCCAGAAGCAAAGCTGTCGCCACCCCCGACACGGTCAAGAATTTCCAGGTTCGTACGCTGAGTCGCCTGATAGAACTGGCCATCGTACCAGCACAGGGCAGACCAGTCATTCACGGTTGCACTTTTCACGCCCCGGAGTGTAGTCGCCGTTGCGCGGAAGTTGGGATACTCTGCGACCGCTCGTTCGATCATCCGCCGATAGCCTTCGATCGGCAGCAATTCAAGATTCTCGTCAACTCCTTCGACTTTCAGCCCCAGGCAGGTGGTGAAATCTTCTTCGTTGCCGATCATGACATCGACGTGTTGCGCCAGCCGGCGGTTCACTTGCCGGGCTCGTTCTTGCCCACCAATTGCCTCCCACAGTGAGGGGCGGTAATTCAGATCATACGAGGTGACTACTCCATGTTCTTTCGCTTTGCTCAGGGCCTCTTCAACTACGTTGGGAGTTGAGTCCGAGAGTCCCGAAAAAATACCACCCGTGTGTAGCCAGCGGACACCAATCTCACCAAACAGATGATCCCAATCGATCTGGCCTGACTGCATCTGAGAGGCAGCACTATTACCGCGGTCACTGCAACCAACGGCGCCTCGAACGCCAAATCCGCGCTCGGTAAAGTTCAAGCCGTTGCGAACCGTTCGTCCTATACCGTCATAGGGAACCCAGCGCACGTGCGACAAATCGACTCCACCCTGGAGTATCAGGTCTTCCATCAGCCGGCCAACTTCGTTATCGACAAAGGCACTAACCAGGGCGGTGCACATGCCGAAGCAACGTCGCAATCCCCGCGCCACATTGTACTCGCCACCACCTTCCCATACGCGCAGGCTGCGCGTGGTGCGTACGCGGCCTTCACCCGGGTCAAGCCGCAACATGACCTCTCCCAGCGAAACAAGATCGAACTGGCACGATTCAGCAGGGCGAATTTTGAGTTTGGACATTTTTTTGGATCCGGTACTGTCTCTTTGCATGGCATAAATTGTATTTTCTCCAGCGGGATCACGGCCCCAATAGATGCTATTCACACCTGGGCCATGGCGACAGCTTCCCGCGTCAGCTGTTCCACTGCGGTAAAGTTTCCATTTACCAACAGTTGTGGTTTGACCATCCAACTCCCGCCACATGCGATCACCGAGGGTAACGAAAGGTAATTGTTGAGATTTCCAGGCCCAATGCCTCCGGTCGGAATGAATCGCATCATCCGATACGGTGCAGCAATCGCCTTGAGCATCGCCACCCCCCCCATCGCTTCGGCCGGGAAAAACTTGACCGCCGTCAGGCCATGGTCGAGCGCCATATCGAGGTCCGACGGGGTGCTCGTTCCCGGGAAGACCGTAAGGCCCAGATCGAGGCAATGGCGGACCACCGCCGGGTTAAATCCTGGGGAAACAATGAATTTGGCACCAGCCTCTCGGGCCTGGTCGACTTGATCGATCGAGAGCACAGTTCCAGCCCCAACACAGAGCCCCCCCTGCGCGACCATCGAGCGAATGGCCTGCTCGGCTACTGCCGTGCGAAAGGTGATTTCGGCAATCGGCAATCCGCCGGCAATCAATGCCTTGGCCAGTGGTACTGCCAGGTCGCCCTGTTCGAGAGCAATCACTGGAACCAGTCGATGTTGCGCAATTATTTCGGAAGGGGTGGCTGTCACGGTGTTTTTGTCAAAGGCGGATTCTTGCAAACTAGTGGTTGGGGGGGCGTAGGGTGAAGCTGGATGACGTTATCCTATAAGCTTATGAAGATATGCCATGGGATGGAACCGGGGCAGCAGTGTAGGCCCCTGTTGGTCTTGTGGATTTCACGCAAACCCCCAGGCCAACGCTCGCTGGGAAGATCCTATGGCAGAGTTCTTCGAAGGCGAATCGGGGGATATGAAGAAAGGAGACCTCAGCTGGCTCAAGCCATATTTCTACCTCGCTTGAGCCGCCATTTCCCCAGATTTTTTCTCGCAGACCTCCACAAAACAAATTAGTAGTGGGGGCTTTAGTCCCGTTAATTTACACGTTACCATACTGTCGTAGCAACGATTTTTCCAATTACCAGCGAGCAGTAACGATGGCGAATCGCATTGTATATTTCAACGGTCAATTTGTCCCTGAATCGCAAGCGCGGGTTTCAATCTTTGATTCTGCTCTGATGTTCGGAGACATGGCGTTTGAAATGACGCGCACGTATCGTCATCAACCTTTTCGTCTGCACGACCATGTTCACCGTCTCTACGGATCGCTGAAATTGATGGAAATCGACTGTGGCTTGAGCATGGATGAGATGGAGAAAGTCACCCACGAAACCCTTGGCCGGAACATTCCGACCGAAGCCGACGATGTCGATTGGCAAATCATGCACGATATCTCGTCCGGGCCACTTCCATCGTATCGAGTGGCGTTTTCCGAAGATATCGGTCCTACGGTTTCCATTAACTGTTGGCCCTTGATAACCCATACGGGCCGCTTTGCAAAGAACTACGAAACAGGTGTCAACCTCGTCGTGCCATCGCAACAAGCATTGCCGGCGCACCTGCTCGATCCGAAAGCCAAAACGAGGAGTCGGTTGCATTATCGATTAGCCGACTTGCAAGGTGGAAGGTTAGGGAACGCCTGGCCAGTCCTGCTCGATCCCGATGGTTTTCTCGCCGAGGGACCTGGTTGGAACATCTTTCTTGTTCGCGATGGAACCCTCTACACACCTGAGCCACGAAATGTTTTGCTCGGTGTCAGCCGTCGAGTGACCATCGAGCTCGCAAATAAGCTCGGAATCAGGGTTTGCGAGACGAATATGGGGCGGTTGGAGGCCCTCCAGGCAGATGAAATATTCTGCACGGCGACCACGTTTTCAATGGTTCACGCGTGCAGATTCGAAGGCCAACAAATTGGCGATGGTAAGCCGGGCCCTATTTTCGACCGCTTGATCAATGCCTGGAAGGAATTCGTGGGCATCGATTTTGTCACCCAGGCCCAGGAATATGCAACTCGCGTGGATGACTGGGAAAAGCGCGAATGCGAGTCCTCCCAAAGCAACTGATGAAAGCAGGTTTGTTATGCAGTATCGGCCGTTAGGATCAAGTGGGTTACTTGTTTCTCCTATCTGCTTGGGGTCAATGACATTTGGCTCCCCGGTGGGTAAATCCGATGCCGTGCGACTGGTGCATCACGCCGTCGATGCGGGTATCAATTTTATCGATACTGCTGACACGTACGAAGGTTATGATCGGGTGCTGGGCAGTGCTGGTGGCATTGCCGAAAAGATCTGCGGCGCAGCGCTTCGCGATCGCCGTGACCGGGTTGTGCTGGCCACCAAGGTGGGGGCGCCGGTGGGACCAGGACCGCAGGACCGGGGACTCTCAATCAACCATATCATGAGTCAGCTTGAGCGGAGTTTGAAGTACCTCCAGACTGACTTCATCGATCTTTACATTCCCCACTGGCCCGACAAAGAGACCCCCCTGGAAACAACCTTGAAAGCGCTCGATATGGCTCATCGCCAGGGCAAAATTCGCTGCGTCGGCATGTCGAATCACTCGGCTGCCCAATTGTGCAAGTCGCTCTGGATTGCCGATCGCTGGGGGTATCTCCCGGTTGCTGCCTCGCAAATTCCGCTGAGCCTCTTGAAGCGGGATTTTCAGCACGATTTAGATTTTTGCGCCGAGCACAATATTGCCGTCACGCCTTATCAAACTCTGCAAGCAGGATTGCTGACCGGTAAATACCGTCGCAACCAATCACCTCCGGAGGATTCCCGTGCCGCCGAAAAACCAGGCTGGATGGCAGAGATGAGCGAACCTTTGTTCGATCAACTCGAAGCGATCGAGAAACTCGCCACCCAAATCGATTGTTCATTGACCCATTACGCATTGGCGTGGGCCCTCCGGCAGCCAGCCGTGAGGTCGCTTGTTGTTGGCGCGAAGCGTGCCGAACAAATCGATGATGCAGTTGCCAGTTTGGCGGTCACGATCCCCGATGAGCATTTTGAACAAATCGACAAAATCTGCCCTTTTCCCTGGAAACAAGGCGATCCAGTACGAGGCTGAGTGACTTCAAGGTGGGGTGAGGTGGGGTACTGTGTGGTAACGCTTTGAATGTCATCGAATCGTTTTCCGGTATTTGGTTGCCTGCCTTATCGATGGGGTTGGCGATTGGGCTTCATCATTCGGGTCAGTGGCATCACGCTCCCGCATGGGTTGCAAGTGGGAGCATTGTCACTGCTTGTGTCGTTGTTGTTGTTCTTTGGGATTTCGTTCTACTCTTGCCCTCCTAAACTCGATCCCGATATCGAAGCCGTTATGGAGATGTAAGCCACATTACCTGCCGGGGCTACTGAACCCGCCGGGGAACCTGATCCAAGCAACCTTGACCTTGATGAAGCAGCCGAGCGGTATCAGCCGTTGCTGGAGTTGATCAGAGGTAAGCCCGTCCATGTGCTCCACATGAACCCCTGGCCGACGAAGCTACCACGTTCGGAAATCAAAGACCGTGACCGTGTTTATCCTGGCAGTGGCGCCGCGCCGCTTGTTGTAATTCCCGCCAAAATTCCTGATACACGCTTTCGCGACACTCTGTCGCTGGTACTTTTAAACGTGAATACCGGAAACAGCCCCCTTTGATAGTTGCCCAAACGGGTCTGCGAAAGATGGGGAAGTCGTCCAGCATGTTTCCTTCTTGATTTACGATGCGTATGGTTGATCTTGGCGATTTGTTGATCTTGGTGGTGCGGAGGGGGGAGCGGTAAAAGGATTGTTGCCAGGTAGACCAATTCGTGATGGTCCGGTTACAATCATGACTGGGAATAGTTTATGATCCGCATTAAAGATTTGAAAACTTTTTGCCTCGATGGTGTATCGCTGGAAATCCCCAGTGGGTACTACGGGGTGCTGATGGGAAAGACCGGCAGTGGAAAAACCACGTTGTTGGAATGCCTGTGTGGGCTGCGGCGCATCGACGGTGGGAGCATCTGGCTGGCCGGTGAAGAAGTTACAACTCGCAGAGTCGCCAAAAGAAACATCGGCTATGTTCCCCAGGACGGTGCCTTGTTTCCGACGATGAAGGTACGGGAAAATCTTTCGCTTTCTTTGGAAGTTCGAAATTGGGCCTCACCAAAAATTACTGAACGTGTGAACGAGTTGGCCGAACTGCTTTCCATCTCGCACTTGCTTGATCGAAGGCCTGTAAACCTCAGTGGGGGAGAAGCCCAACGTGTGGCCCTGGGTCGAGCTTTGGCCTTTGGGCCGGCAATTTTGCTGCTCGATGAGCCTCTCTCGGCACTGGATGACTCGACACGGGACCAAATGTACGAACTGCTCAAGGACGTGCAACATGCTACCCAGGTTACCACGCTGCACGTTACCCACAGTACTCATGAAGCACGAAGGCTGGCGGACTGTAAGTTTGTGCTTGAGAATGGTCGAGTCGTCCACGCCAACAGCAGCAGCGAGTCACGACCAGGTCACTTTGGTTCTGCAATCACGAACTAGGCTTCCTGGATAAGAGATTTGTTTCACCATGAAGGTTCGAGTTGTTTACACAACCCAAGTCAAGGCGGCACTTGGCATTGCGAGTGAGGAGCCAGAGGTTTCCACCGACTGCACTATGGCCACCCTTATGAAAGAACTTGCGACCCGTCACCCAAAAGTGTTTGCGGAATTTGTGTTCGATGGTGCGCGGCTGCGCCCGTCCATTCTGCTCTTCGTTGGCGATCGCCAGACCAATCTGGATGATTCGATCAAGTTAGTCGAAGGTGATGAAGTCACCATTTTTGCAGCCATCAGTGGCGGCTGAACCCGTTTCTCCTCTCAACCTCTGAGCCCATCTTTTTACTCCCATGCATTCGGCACGCGAACTTACCGACGAAGATCGTGCGATTCACCAATGGCAAATGTGGGTCGACGATTTTGGAGAGGTTGGGCAACAGCGACTGAAACAGGCCACCGTCCTGGTAAGCCGCTGTGGCGGGCTCGGGAGTGTTGTGGCGTACGAGTTGGTGGCCGCTGGTGTGGGCAGGTTGATTCTTGCGCATGAAGGGAACATTCAGTTCTCGGATCTGAATCGTCAACTTCTTATGAACTATGGGGCGGTGGGTCAATCACGCGTTGAGGTAGCTAAACGGCGATTGGAAGAATTCAAACCGCAGACGATCATTGATGCCGTTCCCGAAAATGTGAATGATCGTAATGTTCAAGAACTTGTCGAACAGGTTGATCTGGTAGTCGACTGTGCTCCCCTGTTTGAGGAACGCTTCGCGCTCAACCGCCAGGCCGTGAAGATGCACAAACCACTTGTCGAATGTGCGATGTACGATTTAGAGGCACAGCTTACAACGATCATTCCCGGAAAAACTCCCTGTCTGAATTGTCTTTATCCTGACACCCCTCCTGACTGGAAACGAGAATTTCCAGTGTTCGGTGCCGTTTCGGGAACCATCGGATGCTTGGGAGCCATGGAGGCGATCAAGCTGATTGCCGGTTTCGGACAAACACTTAGTGGTAAACTACTGGTTTGCGACTTGCGGTCGATGACATTCCGCACGTTACAGCTGAACAAAGATCCGAATTGCGATGTCTGTTCACAAATCAATACCGTTGCGGGATAGGAATACAACGACCCGACCACCCACGCGGCGAGTCCAGGCGATGAACAACAGCGTTACCATGAACCGCGATTGTAAGCCACCTGCCTGTCGTATTGACGGTTTGTTCCGATTTCACGGGATGCGGGCTGGTGTTGCCAATCCCCTCTTGTTGTTCTCGGTCGTGTCGCTTGCTGCGTTGTTGCTCTTGATACTTTTGCTGCCAGGCAGTGACACGAATCGGCTGACAGGTGAAAGAAGTGACGAATTGTTCATGTACTGCGCGGCAGGGATGCGGCAACCTGTCGAAGAAATTTCCGCCATGTACCAGCGCGAATACAACGTTCGCGTTCGCCTGCAATACGGAGGTTCCAACACGCTGCTAAGTCAAATTAAGGTGAGTCGTGTAGGCGACCTCTATCTTGCCGCCGATATGAGTTATCTCGAACTGGCGGCAGCCGACGGACTTGTGGCGGAAATTATTCCAATTGCAACGATGTCAGCCGTCATTTGCGTTCCTCAAGGAAATCCCCAAAAACTTCAATCGCTAGACGACCTCCTGCGCGACGACGTGAGAGTTGCCCTTGGGAATCCGGATCAGGCAGCCATCGGAAAAACCGTCCGACAGGCGTTACAAAGGCTTGGCAAATGGGAAGTACTCGAGTCTCACGTACGCGAGACAGGTGTCTTCAAGCCGACGGTCAACGATGTTGCCAACGATATCAAACTGGGAAGCATTGATGCGGGTGTACTGTGGGATAGCGTTGCCGCGCAGTATCCCGACATTGAAGTCATCGACGACCGGGCACAGTCGCTGGGCAGTGTTGAAGTTGCAATCGGTATTTTGACCTCTTGTGAACGACCTTCCGAGGCGTTGCACTTCGCGCGTTATTTGACGGCTAGCGATCGCGGTTTGCCCGTTTTCGAGCGAATGGGGTACAAGCCGGTTCAGAGCGATGATTGGGCAGAGGTTCCCGAGCTGACCTTTTACGCCGGAGCAATCAATCGCCGTGCACTTGAGCCAATACTGCGCGATTTTTCCGAACGAGAGGGAGTCGAGATCAATACGATTTACAACGGCTGTGGCATCCTCACCGCACAAATGCGGGCTGTATCTCAAGATCATTTGGGAGACTTTCCGGACGCCTTCATGGCCTGCGACAGATACTATCTCGACACGGTTGCTGAACTTTTTCAGGATGCCGTCGACATTTCCTATGCCAACATCGGGATCCTGGTTGCCGAGGGTAATCCAAAAGGAATTCGGAATCTTGCCGACTTAGCGAAACCTGGAATTCGCGTCGTCCTTGGTCAGGCGGAACAATGTACGATCGGCGTTCTAAGCCAGCGGTTGCTCAAGTCGGCAGGGATTTATGAACAGGTTTTGCAGGATAATGTCGTTTCGCAAACGACCTCTTCGGCGCTCTTGGTTCCCAGTATTACGACTGGATCCGCCGATGCCACGCTTGCCTACGAAACTGATGCACTTGCCGAACAAAACAAAGTCGATTTCATCAGGGTCGACTCGGCGCTGGCCCGTGCCGTGCAGCCTTACGGAGTTGCCAGAGTCAGCAAGCACAAACAGCTCAGCAAACGTTTGCAAGCAGCAATTTCCAGTTCGCGGGAACAATTCGAGGCAGCCGGTTTTGGATGGCAGTTTCAAAAACCCAGGTCTGAATCGAAACGTTCGGATCAGCAGCCAACCAGCCGATCTCAGCCAGAGGCCCTGCCATAGAGATGGTGAAACCCCTCCCACAATCTGACCATGGTTCGGTGGCTCCGAATGATCCTTCTGGAGAGGAATCCGGTCTCAGCAGGTTAAAATCACATCAAGTAGGTTCCGATGTACTGTTTTATCTGGTCTTTTCGGCGATCGGTGGTATGTATTTGCTGCTGATCGTGGCAATGCTCATCGCCGATGCTGCCTATATGATTCGCGGGGCTGACGAGTGTATACTCGATCCCGCCTGGACCCAGCAGCACCCTTTCCTGGCCATTTTTGTCAACAACCCGCTGGGCGCAGCCCTGGCGAATGAAGACATCCGCCGTTCCATCTGGTTGAGCCTGGTGTCGTGCACAATCGTAACTATTTTATCCTTGTGGGTTGCGGTGCCTGTTGGATACCTGCTTTCCCGGCATCGATTCTGGGGCAGAAATTTTGTCGACGCCTTGCTCGATATCCCTATCCTGTTACCACCACTGGTGGTTGGGCTCAGTTTGCTGATTCTATTTCAGTACATGCCCGCTTCATTTCGCAAGGCGGTCGTCTACGAAGTCCCTGGCGTTATTCTTGCCCAATTTGTCGTCGCTTGTGCTTTTGCAGTGCGTACGATGCGCGCGACATTTGATCAAATTGATTCGCGCCGCGAGCAAGTGGCTTTAACACTCGGTTGCAGTCGAGTCCAGGCCTTTGGACGTGTCGTTTTGCCAGAAACGGGTAAGGGAATGTTGACCGCTGCAACACTGGCCTGGGCACGTGCCTTGGGTGAATTTGGCCCGTTACTGGTTTTTGCCGGGGCGACCCGCGGGAAAACTGAAGTCCTGTCGACCACGGTTTTCCTGGAGTTAAGTGTGGGTGACTTGGAAGCGGCTGTGGCTGTTTCCTTTATCATGATCATCGCCGCTGTAACCGTGTTAGTGGTTACGCGCGTTTGGGGATCAAGAAATCTAACGCTTTAGAAGCTGCTTCCGTCTTTTCTCCGGGGCCACCGCCGGTTTCCAGTCGCAACGCTCAGTAAAGAAAGGCTGCTACGATCCCACAGTTGAGCGGGTCCAACAGAGGCATCCAGGCATCACCCCAGTCGCTGTCCCGTTTGCCGGGTATCGGCGACACGGCATTCACGAGTCTGGGCGAAAGGTCACGAACAGATCAATTGCGTGACCGGTCAAAGCCTTGCCTTGCCATCAAGGTCTTTTCGCCGAGAGGCGGATCTACCCGTTTAGGGTTCCCCTGTTTGAGGTTCTAAAACGAGTTCGACACCGTTGAGCAGTGAACCCCTCCGTTGGCCGGGTGGTGTTTTCAAATTGATCCTGAGTGAATCTTCCGCAGCAACATGAGAAAACTCCTGGACAATGCCGTGTTGCTGACCTCCGCTCTCGCCCAATACGTCAAAATCGACCAGCACCGTTTTGCCCTGCAGAGCGATGTTGCAGAGGCGCTCGCCTGGGGCACCATGGTCAGGCTCGGCAAAATAAAGCCGGACGGTCCAAAACGAGTCTGAATCAGAGCGATTTGCTACGTCAACTTCCTGTTTGGCGAGGTCTTTGCGCGTCTTCAGGATAAGCCGCGGTGCCAAAACAGAATCCTTAGCAGCTGAGTGGGCGGTACGTTTTCCTGTGCCGGAAAAAATAAAGGCAATCGCGTTGCCCTCACTCCATCCTGGACGACGAAGAACTTCGTTAACCATTGCTGCCAAATTGGAGCTGCGCTGGGCAGGGCCGCTTATCTTAACCGTTGTCCATGGGGCAGGGGCCCATGAAACAGCAGTTGTTGTCTTTTTTCGAGACGAAATATCATAAGTTTCATCGCTAAATCGTTCCGAATTGTCAGATGCTTCGGCATGGATCATCAGGTTTGTTGGTTCATCCCCAACTTCGTCAACGGTAAACTGAATCCTTGCCTCGACAACCTGGTTACCCTGCTTGAGTGGGATGTTCTCGAAGCGTATTCCGACAAGTTGAGGCGAATCATCCTCAATCAATTCCAGATCGCTACTGTCAAGGTACATGGAACCATCTGCACGTTCTTCGGCGTCGTCGCGATCAGCCGTCACGGAAATCCCATGGCGTTGACGATCGATCTTTGCAGGAAACCCAGGTAGTTGAATCGTGATGGATTGAGCGTTCTGGACACCTGACGCCGAGACCCACGGAAGTGGTCCGCTACGAACTGCCGATTGATGACGTCGGAAGTAAGTCGTGTTTGGGCCTTCGACTTGGACTCCGATACGCGGTGATGTACCACCAACACTTGGATGATCAACCCACAAGGTACCGTTACCACTGAGTCGGTCGCCGGGAGCACCGAAATTGATACCAACTTGTTTGATCCGATTGCGAACCTGGTAAGTGCTATTCGTCCATACTTCAATATCGGGCATGTGCACCAGTGCCAACGACGTCTGATTCTGATAGGTACAACTACATGTGCGCGTGTAATCGGGCGCGTTAAGCACTCCCCCGGCAGCAATCAGATTGGAAGTACAACCAGATCTGAATCCGCCCAAGTTCCCTGTGCCACTTTGGCCGACAAGATCGTAAAATCCGGCTGCACCCGAACGAAACGTCAACAGGTTTTCACTGGCAACCATAGAATTGCAACCATAGCTACGCGTAACTTGCCAGGGCTGTTTAACGCCAGTGATAGGATTCTCCACGAGGTGGGGCGAGCCATCCAACAAGTTGTAAGCTCCACTGGACTTCTGATAGGAATTGACATTGGTTAACACCAGATCGTTGTGCAGGATGCATGGTCCCGAATAACTTCGCTCAGGATCATGCCAAACGACGATACCGTCATCACTGCGGTAGGCTGCCATGCCATCACCAACCTCGTCTTTCAACCGATCACTTCCCCGAGCTCCAGCTTGAAGCAGGAGACCGTACTTTTCTGAGTAACTCAACCAGGTCCCGAAGATATTTTCTTGGTTTTCCCAGCGTTGAGTGCCAGTCTCAAGGTCGAAGGCAACAATCCGATAGATGGGGGTGTCGAGCAAGCCACGGTTCTGGAGATCAGCTTCGATGCTCCGGGGAAGCTTGTCGAGGCAATAAACCCGCCCGGCACCGGCAACGATTCCATTGTGGAGAAAGCTGTACTGTGACAGTTGTTGCCAGAGTACCTTACCGGTATGCCGGTCGAAGGCAACCAAACCATTGCTCGCGGACATGTCGAGAATCGTGAGGCCCTCCCGCGGGGCGGAATCTGGTGCTTCGCCCTGGTAGTTGGCAAAGCCCCAACCACCCAACAGGATATCATCAACAATGCCAATGAATCCCCACAAAGGTGCTTCGCCTGTGGGCTGGCCGGGCTGATCCGAATCGACCGGTGGCATTTCAATCTGGCGAACCGTAACACCGGTTCTTGCGTCAAGTACCTTGCACTTGCTTCCAGCAACGACGTAAACTTCTTCCTCGGTCGCGACGTAGTTCGTACCGCGGCCATTCGCACCAGGAATATGGACCTGGTTGTATTCCGTGCTCAGGGGTGTGTCCTTGTAGGAACTGTCATAGTAAACGCCGAAATTTCCCAGGTTCTCGATCTTTCGTTTCCAAATCACACGCCCCGTGTACGTATCTCGGGCGCTGAGGCTGTCGATACCCTCCACAAACGTGTGGCCACCGATGACCTGCTCGGGGGGGGAGTGCCCGTGACGAGGCAACACATCCATGTTGGAACTTCCGCCAAACCACAGCACACCTAAGGGCAATTTCACCCGCCGATCGTTCGATTTGACGGTGTTGGCAATATTGCCGTACTGATGAGTCCAATCGTCAGTGTCCGGCAGGGAACCCTCCCGGAAGATCATAATTCCCTCGCCTTGGCCGTCGATTCGCGATCTGGGCAGCTTCGCCTCAGCGACGAAGTCCAGAAGACGCGGTTTATCGGTTTCAGAGACGGCCAGCCAAAGGGCCCCGCCATACGGGCGGACCGATTCGTAGATCGTGCGGAGGTGGTCGAGGGTCATATTCGATGCGGCGAAGCTTGAGCTAATCACGACCAGGTTGGCAATATAGGGTGGTGCTTGGAAAGCGATTGGATCATTCGTGTGGATCGACACGCGGCGCCCGTAGAGCCCAGCCTTATCAAACTGGCGTCGGAGCTGTTCAACTTTAGCTGCATCGGTATCAACCGCTGCCACTTGAAGCTGTGACTCGTTCAGGACTGCATTCAACAAGGGGATTTCGTCGACCCCATACCACAATGCATATCCTTCAACCGCATCAGCGCGTTGAACGATGTCTCGTGCCTGATCATTGATCGTTGCAGTCTGTTCGGCCGCGACAGCAATGGGTGGTGTTGATTCTTTGATGGGTAATTTCCTTTTGGTGTGAGTCCCAAAGACGAGGATTTTCCCATCAAGGGTTACCGCCACCAGCTTTTTACTACCTGCCAGCAATCTCAGGATCTCGCCCTTGACTGGATACGACCAAACCACGTTACCGCTGGTATCGACGGCGCGAATTGCTTGCTTGCCTGCAACAAAGATGCGTTGGCCTGCGCGGATGATATCGCCCGACGCATCAACTTCGACCTCGAAGTCGAGCGAATCTGTTGTTGCCTTCAGCTGTGTACCGTTGAAGCTTATCGTTCCGTTGTCAGTGAGCACGGGTTCATTGAGCACACTCTTGGACAGATCACCTTTTTCGAGATCACCGACGCGCACACCACGTCGTCGAGTGTGGATGTAAATCTTTCGTTCGTCGGCACAGACGAACGATCCTCCTGTTCCCTTGCCTCCAATATGAAAATTGAGGAACTTTCCCGTCTTTCGCTCGAAGGCGGCGGGCACACTTCGCCCGCCCGGCACCAGCAACACGTTCCGGGTCGCCACGAGCGCTCCTTGTGGGGCGACTCCAGCAAAGGCAGGTGCGCCATGAGGCTGATCGATATACTGGGCGCCGGTTGAGTCGTTCACCCAAATCACATCACCCGTGTTTGCATCAAGTGCATAGATAAACGTACCCATGAATGGCCAGATGCTCGCGGCGAAATAAAGCTGCCCGTCACGAATGACTGGTCCTCCCCGGGCAGGCCAGGCCGAAATGATACGTTGGTTTCCAATCACTTTCCGCTCAGAAGGTCCACCGCGGAACTTCCACACCAGCGTGCCGTCGTCGGCACGAACGCAATAGAGGTACCCATCATCACTGGTGAAGTAAATTTTCCCCTGCCATCCGACCGGTGGAAGTCGCACTGGGCCCCCGGTGAAGAATTCCCACAACTGGCTTCCCGTTTCAATATCGAGCGCTACGACTTTGTCCCGATCGTTGAACCCAAAAAACATGCGGCCATCCATAATGATTGGCTCAAGCACTTTGTCGTAGGGCATTAAATCGTGGTTAAGCGGATCGTCCCACACTTGTTGCCGTGGGACGTACTTTCGATTCCATGCCAGTTGAAGATCCTCGCCCAACTCGTGGGGCGAAGAAGCACTACGGTAAGCGTCATAGCGCCACATTGGCCAGTCACTGGCACATACTTCCTGATTATCAAGGGTTAGCGCGACTAAGGCGATCATTGCGATCGCAATGATCGCATTGCAGTGAAGTGGTTGATTGCTGCTAGAAGAAATCGACATGATATAACCTGCAGTTTCCCGGACGTTAAATTCTGTTGCTTATCTGAATGTATTTTCCGATCTATACGCGTCCTTGGCAACCAGTCCAGTTGGTATGAGTGCTTCCGTGCAGCTGAGAACGCAAACCGTCGAGATCGAACCAACACAGCCGAAGCCGACTTGCCAGCAACAAAGAGCGGCTTTCAGCACGCACTGAAACGCGGCTCTTCATTCTCGAGGACAGCCCAAACGTCGCGGACCACCCAGCCCATGCTCTCCAGTGCAGTGTGGGTTCGGGCTGCCACGTGGGGAAGAACCCGAACATTGGGTAGTCCCAGTAGCGGGCAATCCTCCGATGGAGGTTCCGGATCGACCACATCGAGAATCGCCTGTCCGCCCTGTTCGGCGACCTGGTTTGCCCACGCTACCAGCGCGACTGGTTCGAGTACCATTCCCCTGGCAGCATTGATCAGCAGGCAACCTGGTTTGAGTTGGGCCAACTCATCTGCGGCCACGAGGTGACGATTCTCCGCTCGTCCATCGACGTGGATCGTGAGCACATCACTCATTGAATAGAGCTCAGTTTTGTCGACAAATTCAAACGGATAGGCGACGGCCTGTCGCAGTCCTTCCTCTGACAAGAGGTCGTTGACAATCACCCGCATTCCGATTGCGTGGGCTACGGCGCCAACACGTTTTCCGATGCCGCCGAATCCAAGAATGCCAAGTGTGAGTTGGTCCAATTGCTGGCCCACCTCCGTGCGCCGCATCTGGAGATACTGTTCGGGTAAAATCGAGGGGTCGATCGATGGTCGTGGCCGTAGCGCATCGAGCATGAGTGCCGTTACGTATTCGACCACTGCCTGCCGGTTTGCTTCGGGGGTGTGGACGACGCGGACCTGTCGTTGGTGGCACGCGTCGAGGTCAATGTGCTCAAGTCCAACGCCAGCTCGTCCAACTACCTTCAAACGAGGGGCCCTGTCGAGGAGTTGGGCATCGACCGTCAAGTACGTTCCCACAACGAGTCCATCGGCCTCGGTCAGCTGCTGGTGCAGCGCTACGTGATCGCGGTAATCACATTTCACCAGGCGAGTTCGCGCGGCCAGCCAGTCGATGCAGTCCTGCTGAAGGAACGTTGTGTTGACAATCAGGTGTGACATGTCCTACTTCGGTTGAAATTATTAATTGCACAGGGAAAAGATGTAATCGCAAGGGAAATTTTAGGTCTGATGGCGATATTTTGCCATGACATTTCCAAGCCCGCATTATTAGTTGTGAAAGTGTTGGGTTTGTTTGTCTAGGCCGACTCAACTTGCAACCTGGTGGGACGAGATGGGCGGGGTTGGCATTACCGCTGCCAGCGGGAAAATGTATTCCCGTTCAAATTTTAATATCGAAAGGGCTAACCGAGCGGCCACAAATCGTTACGATAAAAGGCACTGAGATTCAGCCCTCGTAGCTCAGGGGATAGAGCACTGGTTTCCTAAACCAGGTGTCGCAGGTTCGAATCCTGCCGGGGGTGCTTTCCATCCTGGTTACGCAACTTCCGAGAGCGGTAGTCGCGTAGCTCGACGGACAAGGGCGTGGGGCGTCTGCCCCACGCCTGAATCTTCATTTTTCCCTGTTTCTCGTCTTTCTGAGATACTTACTTGGCTTCTCTCCACCACTGCTCATACGTATGACGCAGCTCTGGGTAATTTGCGCGGAAAAAACGACCGGATCGGCGGCTCCGGTTCATGCGGTTGTTAGGCATCTTTCATATTAATTGTTCACGATGAAACGTTCTCATTCCTTCAGCATCGCATCGAAAGACATGCAATAGACGGACGAGCGGATGGTCAATGGTCTCAGCAAGTGTGGAAAGCCTGCGTTTCCCCACTCTCCGGTCAAGCATTCCTATCGCGCGGATAAGGACGTCGTCAGAGGTCAAGATGTCATCGATTGAACTATGCAAGTAGCCGAACATCGCGTCACCGAGATCACCCTGCCAAAAAACAGATTCCTGATGGAGTTCTTTCTCGGCATCGCGCAACTTGGGGGCATAATCCTGCCAGTTGTTCATACCGAGTTCTACACCCGCCAACTCGGCGGCGCGTCTGTCGCGCTGGTAAAGCCACTCGAAAATGTGGGGCATGTTAACGATTTCTTCGCCATCGATTGTGATCCACGCCCGTCCTTCCTGGTCGTGCATCTTGCGATAACGGGTTGAATGTAACCGAACACGCCCCTTGACGCTGTCGGCGAACAAGTCTTCAACTTGTGATCGCAGCTTACTCCACTGCATGACAGTTACCCGTTAATTTGGATGCCTGACGTCTTGTATTGACGCGCGCGGTTTACCGCGTCGCCGTACAACGCTTTGTTCGCCTGCTAACCGTAATCGCGATCGCAGTCTTTCTCCAAGGTATTTCTCTGGTATAGCCAAGAATTGTCTCTCAGTAAAGCAGTCTTTCTTGTACTCATTGCAGACCTGACAAGCCAGTGCGAGATTTCCGTCCTCATGCGCCCATCCCGAATCCAGACGATCGACTTGAAGAAGGGTTGATCTAGTGTCACCCGTAAGATGCCATCGAGGCCTTCTGGTTCGGTCGTCGCTCAGAGAGACAAGCAACCACCCCCGTGTACTGTTGAGGACTTGACGTCTGAAAGAGCCGCCCTGCATAGTTGTCTTGCGACTATCATTTTGTCTGCTGACCGCTGGCGAGACGGGCAGCGATCGATACAATCGGGGGCTGGGCTTCAAAGAAACCAGCCATTTATCATTTGATCGAGCTTTTTGCATGAACTACATTGATCTGCAAGTCAACGGCTATAAGGGTGTTGATTTCAACAGTGATCAGCTGACCCCTGACGAGATGCACACCGTGTGTGTTCGGTTGCGCGAGGATGGGGTTGGTGATTTTTTGCCCACGATCATTACCGACAACATTCCCGCAATGTCATCCCGTCTCAAGCGCCTGGTGGAGCTGCGCGCTGCGGATCCACTGGTAAAAGACCTCGTGGCTGGGTTTCACATCGAAGGTCCGTTTCTCAATGAGACCGAGGGGTACATCGGTGCGCATCCTGTCAAATATGTTCTCCCCGCAAACCAAGATGACATGCAACGCCTGCTCGACTCGGCCGCGGGGCTAACACGAATCGTGACGTTGGCACCGGAGCGCGATGAAGGATTCCGGGTGACCCGGATGTTGGCCGATGCGGGGATCTGTGTCTCGGCTGGGCATTGCGATGCCAGCCTTGATCAGCTCAAGGCGGGCATCGATGCTGGCCTGGCCATGTTTACCCACTTAGGAAACGGTTGTCCCGCTGAAATGCATCGGCACGATAACATCATTCAACGAGTGCTTTCCCTGGCCGACCGGTTGTGGATCAGCTTCATTGCCGATGGGTGTCACATCCCGACATTTGTGCTGAAAAATTTTTTCCGCTCTGTCGGGCTGAAACGGTGTGTGTTGGTGACCGACGCTATTTCAGCAGCCGGGTTGGGCCCCGGTCGTTTCCAGGTGGGAGGTCAAACGTTTCTGGTAGGTGAGGACGGCATACCGCGCACCGGCGATGGGAAATACTTTGCCGGCTCTGGGGTGACCATACCAAAAATGGCTCAGTTTGCGCGCGATGAGTTAGAGCTGACTGGCGAGGAGATCGACTTGTTGATGTCAGCCAATCCGCGCCGAATTCTGAACGACCCCTCCTGAACATGGGGTTGGTAGTTGGCCTGCTCGTGCAACCCCGCTGTGACTGGTCAAGCGGTGGGGGAAGAACCAACTAAAAATACAAAAAAGCGGCGTCAAATGGCGATTTCAAAAGGTTTGCGGTATAATGAAAGTCATCGCGTTTTAGAAGGGCTTAGACACAATCTGGACCTGATACAGGGCCCATGGGGCGATCGGTCCCTGACTGCGGCATGTGGTTCTGACTTCGGTACAACAACACATGATCTTGAGACCGCAAGTCAACGAGCAACAGCATCTCACCTGGTTGATTTGCATTACTGTTTTTTCAGTTTGCGGAGTTGCGGTTGGAGCGTTTACGGATGTAACGTCGAGCGTTGCCCCGGGACTGCCAAGTCCTAAGGTGGCGTGGGGCGATTACAATAACGATGGTTTCGTTGATATGAGTGTCAACGGAATAGTTTTCCGAAATAATGCCGGGTTGAATTTCTCTGTCTCGGCGACCGCGTCGACAGGCGGTGATGGCACGGACGGTATTTGGGGAGACTACGACAACGACGGATGGCTCGACTTCTTCAATTACACTCGGGGAATCGTTCATCGAAGTAATGCCGGAATCAGTTTTTCATCCGTATCGATTCCCAGCTCAGGGGTCGCACCCAATGTCCATGGTGCCTCCTGGGGAGACCATAACAACGATAGTTATCTCGATCTCTACGTGGGGGGATATGAAAGTTGGCCTGACGCTTATTACTCGGACGTCCGCCTTCGAAATAATGGCGGGACTGGGTTTGCCAATGTGTGGACCCAGCCGGCCGATGCCGTGGTGACCGGTGGACGTCCCCGACCATCGCGAGGGGTCACCTCGGCCGACTTCGATCGCGACGGCGACATTGACGTCTATGCTTCGAATTATCGACTGGAGACCAATGGGCTTTATGTCAACGACGGTTCGGGCAATTTTACAGACCAGGCGCCGACGCGGGGCGCAACAGGGGGTACCGGTCACACAATCGGATCGGCCTGGGGAGATATGAACAATGACGGTTACCTGGACTTGTTCGTGGGCAACTTTTCACACCCTTGGGATTCCCAACCAGGTTCACAGTTTCTGGCCAATACGGGCCCTGCCGGTGGCTACAGTTTTCAAAATCAGCTGGAGTGGGCCTATGGTAATGGGGAGTGGCAGGAGTCGTATGCTTCGCCAACCCTGGGCGACTACGACAACGATGGAGATCTCGACCTTTTTTTCACGACCGTTTACGAGGTTGGTAGCTACGGCATTCCCAATTTCCCCCGACTTTACCGCAATGATGGCAACTGGAATTTTACGGATGTCACGGCATCAGAAGGTCTGAGTGGTATTAGCCCTACGTATCAAGCTGCATTTGCCGACTACGATAACGATGGAGACCTGGACCTTGTCTCCCATGGCAGGCTCTTTAAAAACCAGGCTCCAGGAGGGAATCACTGGCTGAAGCTGAAGATGATTGGCGATGGTCAAACGATCAGCCGCGACGCAGTTGGTGCCCAGGTCCGCATTCAAGCAGGAGGCAAGACTTTTGTACGGCAGGTCGAGTTCGGCACCGGCGAAGGCAATCAAAATGATCCCACGCTCCATTTTGGCCTGGGAAATGTCACAGGTACGGTCGACCTGGAAATACTTTGGCCTGGGGGAACAACCCGACAGGTCAGCGATGTGGCAGTTGACCAGTTTCACAGCATCTATTTTGTTCCACCGCTGGTGCCCTATCAATGGACAGCCACCGGAGGTGGCAGTTGGCATACCGACGGAAACTGGTCTCCCGCTGGCGAGCCCAACGGGAACGATGACTATGTGCAACTGACCGGGGCAACGGCACCAACGGTGACGATCGATGTGCTCTTGTCGAGGACGGTTGCTGGGATCGAAATCGATGGCTCAAGCGATTATCACATCGTTGGTCATGGTACGATTACCGGTCTAACGTTGGACTCGATATCTGAAAACACAGAACTGAATGTGCTTGCGGGAGATCATCTGTTCGACCTATCCGTCAATGCTGTCAGCAACACGAGTATCAATGTCAGCTCCGGATCGAGCTTGAGCTTCGATGGACTCTTTGATTTCACCGGCGTTGACGTGACAAAAAATGGGGCCGGTACCCTGGTCATCCAGGGGGGGACAAGTTCGGGGAGTGGATCCCTCGAAGTCACCGAAGGAACGCTGGTTACCAGTGGAGAGGTAGATAGTGACTTGCTAGTGACAGGTGGAGTTTTTGTGCCCGAGGATGGAATTGGGCGGATTGATATCAATGGCAACTTCGCGCTTGGTCCCTCTGGAAGTATGCAACTTGAGGTTGCTGGAACGGCTTCAAACAACCACGACTTCTTGGTGATCAATGATACCGCCAATCTGGGGGGAACCTTGGAGATTGAACTTCTCAACGGCTACCAGCCCGACCCTGGTAACCAGTTCCTCATGATGGCTGCTAACCGTATTGATAACACCGGAGTCACACTCGGTGGGGCCAGCGCTCGCTATTTTGAGTTCGCCGTCCTGGGAAGCAGTCTCATCCTGACGGCTATTGAACCTCTGGGAAATGAATGGATCAACAGCGCAGGGGGGAACTGGCATGTGAGCGGGAACTGGTCGCCGTCAGGCGTGCCCGATTCGAACCTTGTCACGGCCAGGCTGACTGGCTCGACTGCCCCGGTGACCAACATTCAACTCGACTCGGCTGTGACGCTGCGAGAAATCGTTGTTGACGGAAGTAGTGCGTATCAACTCACCGGTAGTGGAAGTTTGAATCTCGATGGCCAGCTTCAGCAGGCCGACATTGTGGTGAGCGGTGGAGACCACACCTGGGAGGTTGACCTGGTTGCCAATGCAAAGACCACTGTTTCTGTAGCGGGAGGTGCGTCGGTCAGCCTCAGCGGCACTTTTGATTTCGACAATGTTACCGTCGTCAAACAAGGGGAGGGCATACTCTACCTTGATGGTAACACGAATTCTGGCAGCGGAACGCTTGAGGTGAATGGCGGCACACTGGCTGGCAATGGCGATGTGAACGGTGATTTGTTGGTTTCATCAGGCATTGTGGCACCCGGTCACGGCGTGGGCACCCTTGATGTGCGTGGTGACTTCACGCTCGAGTCGCAGGCGACATTGCAAATTGAAATCGAGGGGCCTTCCCTGAAGGACACTTTGACCGTATTGGGCGACGCCAACCTGGCGGGTTCGCTGGAAGTTGTGCTCGACGGCGGTTACCAGCCGGTGTTGGGAGCACAATTCCTGGTTGTGATTGCCAGCAGCGTTAGCGACAACGGTTTGACGCTCGCCGGAGCCAACGCCGACAACTTTGAAGCGAACTTCTACGGAAGCAGCCTTATCCTCACATCGCTATTTGCTGGTCTGGAGGGTGATTATAACGAAGATGGGTTCGTTGACGCGGCGGACTACACCCTCTGGCGTGATACGCGGGGAGAAAACGTTGTGGCCGGCAGTGGTGCCGATGGTAACAGCGATGGGATAGTCAACCAGGCCGATTACGTTTTCTGGAAAACTCGCTTTGGCAACACGCTGGCCGGCGGAAGTTCTCAACCTGTGGAGGTGCCAGAGCCGGCTGGACGGCAATTGTTGTGGTTGGTCTTGACAATGGCAGCGGCGATGGCGCGGCAAGGTCCGTTGGCAACAGGTCGTCGTATACGACCTCATTGGTGCCGTGGTCAATCGTTACTGAGGACTCCAGGTTCAAAGTCGAGCAGAGTTTTTCGACCAGTGCCAGGGCAGACCACAAAAAAGTTTCAACCCGTCGACATTGGTCGTACTTGAAATTCCGTTGGCTACGACCTGACACGCACCAGGTCGCGTCCAATTTTCTGAACCGACGGGCAGCCAGTCAGCGCAAGTGTCCGCGAGAAATCTTCTTGCAGCAGGCGAATCGTAAAATCGACTCCCCGTTCTCCTCCGACGGCAAGCCCATACAGATACGGCCGGCCGATCATGCAGGCCCGCGCGCCAAAGGCAATGGCCTTCGCGATATCGCTGCCGCGCCGAATGCCGCCATCGCACAGAATCTCCAGGTCTGATCCCACGGCGTTGGCAATAGGTTCAATCAGTTCAATCGCCGGGGGAGCACCGTCGAGTTGCCTGCCACCATGATTCGAGACAATGATTGCCGGGATCCCAGCTTTTACCGCGAGCTTCGCATCTTCGACACTTTGAATCCCTTTAATCAGAATAGGACCTTTCCAATGTTCCTGGAACCATTCGATGTCTTTCCAGGAGATGGTGGCATCGAACTGGTCTTTGAGGTACTGACTGAGCGAGATAGGGTCGTTTCCGTCACCCACAGATTTTCCGATGACGTTGGAAAACAAGATTGGTTTGGAGCGAAGAAATCTCCATGTCCATGACGGGTGCAGAATGCCATCCAGGATGGTATCGAGTCCAAGCTTGGGTGGTACGGTAAACCCGCTGCGGAGGTCGCGCTCACGGTTACCCAAAACCGTGGTGTCGACAGTAATGACTATGGCCTCGTAGCCTGCCTGGGCGGCACGATCCAGTAACTCCTTCACGAGGACACGGTCCTTCCAGACATAAACCTGAAACCAATGTGGTCCAGAGCTGCCTTGCGCGACTTCTTCGATCGAATAGGTGCTCATCGTCGAAAGCACGTATGGAATACCTGACCGTCCCGCAGATCTTGCCACATCCAGTTCTCCACCAGGTGTCACGACTCGGGTCATCCCGGTGGGAGAAAGGATCAGCGGCAACGGTAGCCGTTGTCCAAGTAGGGTTGTTGAGGTATCAACCCCAACTATCTCACGCAAGACTCGAGGGTGGAATTCAATCCGTTCAAAACCTTGCTGGTTACGTATCATGGTCAGTTCGTCGTCGGCACCACCATCGATGTAGTTAAAGACGCTGCGGGGCAAACGTTGGCGGGCAATGCGCCGGAGGCCATCGACATTCACAGCACGTCGCAGGCGTCGCAAGTCGCCATCGAATTCGATGGGCCGAAACCTCATCACCGAGCGCATGGTTTTGAACATGGTGTGAACTTCGAAGTGATTGAACCTAAATTATCGTTCGGAAATTTCCAAAATTTCCCCGTCAACCCCGGTTGTAAGCCGTGACGACACAAAAACACCAGCTGTAACTTAGGAGCCACAGCCTGTTTAATCAACTTCTAATTGAAGCGGATAATTCACGCGGGTTGCAGTTGCGGTGTCGGAAAGAAAGCTTGCAATTCAAGGTTCAAGAGCGATGGTTCGCCACTCTCGTGTGCCGGGCGCACTACCAGAAGACAACAATATTCAAATAACTGGTGATTCCCAGCAACAGAGCTGCCCACAACAGGGGGTTCCGGACCCAACCTGTAACCCCGCCGGTTGTGTCAAACGGCGACTCCATTGCCGTGGGAACGTCGCGACGCGATGCGGCAAGCCAGGAACTCTTCTGGTTGGGAGCTTGGACCACCGACAGAGACGGGGATTGCCCTTTTTTAGAAGTGGCCAGGGTCAGGCCAGCAATTTCATCGTGCGTTGCCCATCCACAAATTGTGGAGGTCACCAGCATGGCGACGATCGTAGCGAGCATGCTCCAAATATAGCCCCACCAGGTGT
>Ga0310121_10000162_pt1 | contig 69171 bp, 56 predicted proteins | sample CB27_Tmax_986_MG_FD_203504 | JGI IMG/M metagenome (GOLD analysis project Ga0310121, IMG submission 203504) | Marine microbial communities from Western Arctic Ocean, Canada - CB27_Tmax_986 | ecosystem: Environmental > Aquatic > Marine > Oceanic | place: Canada: Western Arctic Ocean | collected... | reverse complement strand
AAACTTCAGAATCTGGCGATCCGGTCCACCGTTACCACCGATCCATACATTATCCATGTGGTCAACGGTGATCCCGTGATTCGACACTGGCCATACATACTCACCTGTGTCCGTAGGTCCGCCCCAAGAGTCCACGAGATTCCCGTCCGAGTCAAAATGAAGGACCGGTGGAGCGGGGCTACAGCATTCGCTCAAAGGAGGATCTTGAGCTGATCCGAGTTCTGTCCGCCCAGCGAACTGGTCAGGCGTATTTCGGTGTACCAGCCAGACGTCATCCCGTGAGTCAACATCAACCCCGATTGTGGCACCCTGGATCCAGTGGTTCGGAAGCGGTTTTGGCCAGAATGGATCAACTTGGAACATCGGGGCCATCGTTGCTCCGTCCTCGCTCGCAGCCATGTCATCGAGCGCATTGGCTGAGCAGGCTATGACGGTGATGGCCACCACCAAGCTAATTCCAAAGGTCAGGTTACGCTTGTGCATATTCCTTCTCCCTGATCATGTAGTCCAAGGCCTTATTCAACCCGGACGAGTAGGCTACGCGTTAGAAGCGATTCGGGCAATTGTTTATAGACCCGGTAAAGAGGACGCGGACGCACAGATAAAGGGGTCCCGTTCCTTGTAACGTTGGTCGGGATTACCCTAGTTTCTCATCATGCTCATGGGTTACCGCCGCACAGCGGCGCTTCTCGTCGGGCTCACTCTTCTCTTGCCCACGTGGTCTGGAGAGGCACATGAGATCCCGGCTGATGTGACTGTTCAGGTATTTGTGAAGCCTGATGCCGAGACATTGTGGATGATCGTGCGAGTCCCACTGATCTCGATGCGAGATTACGAGTTCCCGACCCGCGAACCGGGATATCTAGTTACCTCAGAAGCCGAACCGCTTATCCAGGAAGCAGCAGTAGAGTGGATCGTTAATTACGTCGATATGTACGAGGGTAATGAACTTCTTGTCCGTCCTGTAGTAGCAGCGGTCAGGATCGCGATACCGGGTGATCGTGCGTTCAGGAGCTACGATGATGCTATAGGGAATGCAGTATCAGCACCGCTACCGGACGACATTGACTTGCCGCCCCAGCAGGCGATGCTCGATGTGGTATTAGAGTGGACGATCACGTCAGAGGAATCTGATTTCTCGATCGACCCTCGGTTTGCGCAACTCGGTATTCACACAGTCACCGTTCTCCGGTTCCTGCCAGCAGAAGGTGCAGAACGAGCCTTCCAGTACTCGGGTAACCCCGGCTTGGTCCGCCTCGATCCTCGTTGGCACCAGGCCGCTTGGCGTTTCGTAGTGCTTGGCTTTGATCACATCCTCGATGGGATAGATCATCTCCTATTTCTTTTCTGTCTTGTTGTGCCATTTCGGAGCTTTTGGGCACTCGTGCCGATCATCACGTCGTTTACGATGGGGCACTCTATAACGCTGATTGCAGCTGCGCTTGGGCTTACACCTCAGGCTCTCTGGTTCCCCCCGCTGATCGAGACGCTGATCGCTCTTTCGATTGTCTATATGGCATTTGAGAATATTTTGGGAGCGAAACTCAAGAACCGTTGGATGGTTGCCTTCTCCTTCGGGCTGGTACACGGTTTTGGTTTCTCTTTTGCACTCTCTGAAGTACTCCAGTTTGGTGGATCCCACCTCCTGACTTCTCTCCTATCATTCAACGTAGGGGTCGAATTCGGCCAACTTTTCGTTCTCGCTCTTACTGTGCCGCTGCTCGAAGTCCTGTTCCGTAAGGTGGTTCCTGAAGTTGGCGGTATCGTTGTGTTGTCTGCACTTCTTGCACATACCGGTTGGCATTGGATGACTGAAAGAGGAAGCCAGTTGATCCAGTATGACTTTAGAGCACCAATCATGGGTGCTGGCTTCACAGAGACTGCTCTACGTTGGTTAATGCTTGTCTTAATAATATTTGGAACGGGCTGGTTGCTTAGGTTAGGATTCGAACGACTCACAGCAGATACTGCACCGCAAGAAGAAATCTGAGGTTGGGAATTTCTTTGCTCAGCATTACGCCCGTAACCAGAGGGCGGGGGACTAAGACGCCTGATGTTCTATGTCGGAATTACACAACTTCTGAATGAGCTGCACAGAAAGTCCGCTTCCGATGAGTTTCCACCATATCTACATTCCAGGTCTACCGTTGACCAGGAGAGGATATGGTGGTGACAGAAAAGGACATTCGGAACGCACTTAAGACTGTCAAAGATCCCGAGCTGGGACTCGACCTTGTGGTTCTGGGTTTGGTTTACGAGATCGAAGTCGAGGACCAGGCCGCGAAGGCAACGATCTCGCTTACGTCACCGTTTTGCCCGGTCGCTGGTCAGATCCTTGACGAAGCGAAAGCTGCGATAGAAGGGGTGGATGGTGTTGAATCGGCGGAAGTGGAGCTGACGTTTGATCCTCCATGGACTCCGGAGCGGATCAACCCGCTAATCCGGTCGTCTCTCGGGCTATAAGGAGAGTCATTGGGCCGCGGTTAGGCCTTGCTTTAGGGGTTACACTTATTACACTATTTTGTTGAGCGGTTTAAAAGTGTCATAAAGGTAGGTTTCGATGGGGTTGTCCAATGAGGACGAATTCAAGCAGAAGATCCAAGACGGCTACATTGTCGAGTCCCGAGAGGAGATGACCGAGGGTTATCGCAAGGCCCTAATTGTGCAGTTAACTGTGCAAGCGGACACAGAGCTCATGAGTGCCCCAGCGTACTGGATGGCAGCCCGGCATGCACCGTCAACCAATACCCAGGTAAGCGCACACGCGATTATCCAAGACGAGCTCGCACATGCAAATATCGCGTATCGTCTTCTCGAAGACATTGGCGAATCGAAAGAACAACTGGTGTACGGTCGCCAGCCCCATGAGTTCAAGCATCCCTACGGCTTTGATCAGCCACTGGATAACTGGTCGGACTTAGTAGTAGCGAACGGCTTCTTCGACCGTGCGGGCATAACCTTGTTATCGGATGTCTATCAGAGCACATCCTATGGTCCGCTCAAGAGAGCGCTTGTGAAGGTGGATATGGAGGAAACATTTCATCTACGACACGGGGAGGTCTGGATGAGACGGTTGGCCAAGGCAGGAGGCGAGGCTAAGGAGATTGTGCAATGTTCCGTGGACTGGATGTTCCCTATGACGATCGAGTGGTTCGGACTACCAGATCACCTAAAACGCCACTCAGGCCAATTAGACTACAAACTGAAGGGTCTTTCGAACGACGAGCTGAGACAGGTGTGGATGTCCTCTACAGTCCCGCTTTGTGAGGAACTTGGACTTAACGTGCCCGCACATTTCGACAGCGAGACCGAAGAATATGTGCTCGATTACCCGTTTCCGTGCGAATATGATGCCACTGATAAGCACTGGGTATTTGAGGACGGTGAGACCACATGGGACGCGGTATTCAAACGATGGAAGAGCCGTGGCCCAATGAACGAAATCTATGTAGAGTCAATTCAGCGTTCGCGAAGAGATGTGGGAGAATGGCTATCAGGAAAGCGCCAGGCGTAGTAAGGGGATAAAGATGCCAACTGTACTTACCACGGATCGCGGCCTCGATATAGAGCTTCCAGGTCGAATTGCTACTCACAAGAGTGGAGGGCGTGATCGATGGACCGGCCCCCTGACGGAGATGCCCGCCGACCGTATTGAAGCCACATGGGCAGCACTTGATGAGGTTCTAGACCCTGAGTTGCCTATATCACTGGTAGAACTCGGCCTCATCTATGATGTCGAGTTGATCGAGGAGATTGCGAGAGTACAGGTAACGTTTACGTCTACAGCGTGTCCGTGCATCGAATTTATTCGAGAAGACCTGATAGATCGACTTGAGATCGAACCATGGATCAACAAAGTGGAAATCGTCGAAGTTTGGGATCCTCCATGGACTACGGAGAGGGTCACGTCCGCGGGAAGAGCGAAGCTTGGTCAGTTAGGCGTGGGCGTTTAGCCCGTATGATTGAAAGAATCTACGACGTGTTCGCTCGGAAGCATCGGGGTGACCAGCTAGCACATATCGGTTATGTGGATGCTTTGGACGACGAAATGGCACGTGTTTATGCATGGAAGACATATGACGAAGAGAATTGGTTCGAAATGTGTGTCATTCGCCGCAGCAACATCATTCCAGTAAACCGTCAGGACGGTCCCTTCTCTGGATCAAAAGGGGAAGGTGAATGAAAGAGCTACTAGAGATCCGGGATCTTGATAGGACAGGGATCAGCGCTCTCCGTCGTTTAATCCTGACGCTTGCGGATAGTAAGCGGATGATGGGTATCCGTTACTCTGATTGGTTGCTAGGAGCTCCTTCGATAGAAGCTGGCATCTCTATGTCTTCTATGGCTCAAGATGAGTGGGGCCACGCCCGCCTCCTATATGCCATGCTTAAGGACGTGGGCCTTGAGCCACTCAAAATCGAGCATGAAAGGCCAGCTGAGGAGTACACGTCGGTAGGTGCATTAGACGGCGTTTTTGAGCACTGGGCAGCCATCGTTGCGGCTATGACAGTAGTAGATGAAGCTATCTCCGTAGCGCTACTTGGGTTCAGTCGTGGGAGATACGAAGCCGCACGGACTAGGGTTCCCAAAATGCTGGCTGAGGAGGAGTTTCACGCTAGCCTGGCGAAGGCCTGGTATAGACGTATCGCAGAGTCAAGCAGCAAGGGTAGAAGCCTACTCCGTGACTCCACAAAGGGATTATTACCATCGGTTTTAGCATGGCTTGGTGCAGATGATGAGGCTGCCAAGGCTATGGTAACAGCAGGTGTGACCGAGTCCAGCCAGTCCATGACTGAGGTTTATCGGGCGCGACTGCGTGATCTAACTGCCTTAGTAGAGGTCAATATTGACCGGGTGCAGCCCGACAGTGGTTGGGATGAGGATCGAGCGCGTGGACCGGGTTGCCCAGATGAGGATGCTGTCGAACGCGTAAGGGGTGATCGCAACCGAGCACTGTTGGTCGAGTGAAGGATAAGGACATGACCTGCAGAGATGGAGCAGCTAAGAACATCGATCAGAAATCGTCCTTTAACCCTGATACTCGGAAAAGCGAGGCTCCTTCGCTGCTTCCTGTGAGCCCTAGCTGTCCTTTCTGCCTAGGGAGTAAGACGGAGATCATGAATGCCTTTGGGGGCAATGCCTCAGTCAGTAGCTACTGGTGTCGTGACTGTGGCAGCCCATTCGAGGTCATGAAGTGGACGAGGTAAGCCGAATAAGGTCGTTAATGCTGCCCATTCTAGGAATTGATCAGCTCAATCCCATCGAGGAAGTTCCTCAGCGGATTTACAATAGCGATGGCGCGCTCACTGAGCGCTGCTGACAGAGAATCGTTATGTTTCTCTTCTGATGAGGCGTCTTGAGGCCACCTCCCCGAGCCGATGATCTGATTCGGTTGCGGCCTGATGGTATTCTGCATACCGGTTGATCGAGCGCCGCTCGAACGTCGGAAGTTGGGGCTCTAGTGTCCCATGCTCCATCATGTCTTAAAAGACTGCTTGGTGGAGTGTATCTAGACCTGCTCGGATCCTCTCGTCTGGCACTCGACCCAAGAATGCCATCTGAACCCCACGCGTGTATGCCCACATAAAGAAGATGGGTGCCTCTTCACTTATACGGCCAGACTACTTTTGATCTTCGGAGAAAACATTAATCTGAGGTAGGAGGAACTCCGCGCCTTCTATGGTGAAGAAGTCGGAGAAGCTCTCCCAGGCGAGCCGGGCAAGACCGTCGCCCAACTCGTTGGCTGTCATAGTTTGAGGCGTATAGAAGTCCTGTGTCTCATCTATAAACGTGCTTAGCACGTTAGCTCCTAGTTATTCTGGTTTTGAGGTGCACCGAATTCGGGCCTCAAACCCTTGAGTGTCAAGGCTTTTGATTAGGGGGACAAAAAGGACAGATGACGATACTACCAGTCTTAGGGCTTGCCGGCCCTCAGCGATCTGCTCTGATGCGGGCCATGATCATTGTACTAACGGTGTCGACGGGTTGCGCTACCGGAACTCCGGAAGTCCCCATACCGAGGCCTATCATTATTCACTCTGGAGCTCGCTTGCGCGTCGAACAAGGGCGGGTAGAAGAAATCCACGAATGGGTTATGCGGGAGGAGGGCAACATTGTAGAGGACCCCACATTCATGGTCGAAAGCCGGCCAACACCAGACGAAGTATATGTGTGGGAGCGTCTTGAGATTGAAGGGGACACTGTCCGGACACCTGTCTATGGAGGAGCAGCTGATGCTATGCTTGTGCATCAGATCTATGCGCACCTTCATCTGATGGTTGCGATGGGCCGACAAGAGGAATGGCTTCCGGAAACTCCTGCGGCTGTAGAATACGATCTTGAGCGCGCTATTCTATCACGAGCAGCTGATGCGTGGCTTCTTGGTCGCACGGCTTTCGATACGGCTCCCTACGGCCCTCTAGACGAATTGGTATACGCCAAGGAGGCTGGATACTTAGATGCATTCATCTTCACGGCTAGGCCGGAAGAGTTTGCCACAGCGCGTACCAAATGGGCTCGGGGAAACCCTGGTGAGCATGAAGACTATCGGGATTGGTTCTTAGATACCTTTAACCGTGAGCCACCGGGACTCCGGACCAGATAAGGTCCTGAGCGATGCTAAGTCGGAACAACCTCCCAACGAAGCCCGACTGGTCCACCAGCATCTAGTTCTTCGATGTGGAGGTCTATCCTACCTGTTCGTGATAGCCGATCATTGCTTGGCTTACCTCCAAAGACTGCGAAGCCGATCGCTCGTATGCGACAAACTTGACCCTGGGGTCCCGTGGCCAGCATTTCCTGCTTCCGAAGTGACTTAATCGAGGGAGCTTCACCCGACTGTAGCTTTAATCGTAGAATACGACCCAAATGTGGCCCATCCATAGCGTCTAACACTCGGAATACGAGACCGTCACCGCTAGTGGCTTCTAGGGTCCTACTAGTTTCTCCAGTCATGGAAGGAAGGTTATCCGTATGACCTCGCGGGCGGAAGATGGTGGTAGAAGTGAACTGGAAATGAGTCCGGAGCAGATGATGGCCTCTGCTGTAAGGGTTGCTGAATTGCTAATCGAACGTGTCCAGAATCTACCTGAAGAACCTGCATGGCGTGGTGGGTCTAGGTCGGAACTCGAAGCGATCATGCGTGAGGAACCTCCGGAGGAAGCTCGGCCGTCACACGAGGTTATCGAACGTGCGGCCCATGAGATTCTCCCTATCGCAGGACGAGTAGACCACCCGCGCTTTTTCGCTTTTGTGCCCTCCTCTCCGACCTGGCCAGGAGTCTTGGCTGACTTCATGGCTGCTGGGCATAACATCTTTCAAGGAACGTGGTTGGGAGCGAGCGGACCAAGTATGCTCGAAGTCGTCGTGATAGATTGGTTCCGAAGTTGGATAGGATACCCAGAGACTGCTGCTGGTCTTTTCACGAGTGGAGGCTCGGCTGCAAGTCTTGATGGCTTCGTGGCAGCACGTGAAGCTGCTGGAGCGCCGATGCAGCCATCTGTGTATATGAGCGACCAAAGCCACACAGCGCTGATCCGCGCTGCGACGATTGTCGGTGTACGTCCGGAGTCTGTTAGGATAGTCCCAACGGATGAACATTTTCGCCTCGATATGAATGAGCTTGGTAGGATGATCATGGAGGATCGAGAATCCGGTCTCACTCCAATTGCCGTTTGTGGAAATGCTGGGGCAACGAACACTGGAGCCATCGACCCTCTAGACGAGATTGCGGACTATTGTGAGTCAGAGGAAATATGGTTCCATGTTGATGCCGCATACGGAGGGTTTGCGATACTGACAGACCGGGGTGCGGAGCTTCTTAAGGGGTTGGAGCGTGCAGATTCAATCGCGATGGACGCACACAAGTGGTTATTTCAGCCCTTTGAATGCGGGTGTTTGATGGTAAAAGATATCCGAAAATTGGAGGGAGCTTTCTCGGTCCAGCCCGAATACCTGCAAGACACCCAGTGGGGAAGAGATCACCCAAATTTTGGCGATCGGGGCCTTCAGCTGAGTCGCTCATTCCGTGCCTTAAAGGTGTGGATGTCAGTGCAGACCTTTGGTATGGCTGCGTTTAGACGCTCTATTGGACAAGGCATTGAGCTTGCTGAGCGGGCTGAAGCTTACATCCGTGAATCTGATGTCTTACAGATCGCGAATCCAGCTTCCTTGGGTGTTGTTTGCTTCCGAGTTAATCCCGACACTGCAGAACTCAATAATGAAGAACTAGAAGACATCAATGAAGCTGTGCAGGCTCGAGTGATTGAAGAGGCAGTAGCGATGATGTCCTCGACTCGACTTCGCGGATTGTATTCCTTAAGGCTTTGTATTCTGAATCACACAACGACGTGGGAGGACGTCCGGTTTACCTTGGCAGCGATCGAGGATTTCGGACGAGAAATTATCAGCTCTTGAAGTCCTCAGGGGACGGCCCAACACTTTCAAGCGGCTTGATATTAGGTGGGGTGCTGTTGGCCCTGAGTATGCAGTTGTCTCTCTATCTTCTTACTGAGATCCGATTAGCAGACTCAATCATGCTGGCCTTGTTATTGGTGGGCATGCCGGTTTTGGCGATTGCACAGATCCCACTGATCAGGGAAGCGCTGCTGGAGCGATTGCCTGCGTACTGGAGTTCCATTGGAACACTGTGTGCCCTGACTGTGGTCACTTGTCTCGTGGGAATACGCGACGAGGGCCCCGCGGCAATTGGTCTCCAATGGATGTCGCTCGGCAACTTAGTGACCTGGGGACTTGGGGTTACGATAGCTGGTTTGGCGGTGAGCTTTGCCTTCCGAGGGGTTGGGACTTCTCTCGGGCTCAAGGAGAGCAGGGTGCTCAGGGCGTTGTTGCCCGAAACAGCAAAGGAGCGAGGAGTCTTTGCTCTCTTATCAGTTGCCGCCGGATTTGGAGAAGAAATCGCATATAGAGGTTATGCCATTCCCGTGTTAACCCCGATTACAGGGGTAGGGGGGGCAGTCTTAATCACATCTCTCGTTTTTGGCGTAATGCATGCGTATCAAGGCGCGCTCGGCATAATTCGGACAATGACTATGGGTGTGATACTGGCTGGGGGGTTCCTTGTCTCTGGGAGCTTACTCCCATGCATTCTCGCGCACACGCTAATTGATATCATCGCCGGTATCGCTATTGGTCAATATCTGATGTTACCTGAAGAGTCTATTAGTGTATAAGACGTTGCTTGGCCTGAACCCTAACTTCACGAGACTTCTATCATGGATGTCGATCTTGCGCTATTGGCGGATGCAGCCACCATCGATGGTGCTGGAAAGCTGAATATTCTTGGCATCTTTGATCGGCTCCACACGCCTAATTTCCCTGCTCGGCACCCGAAGATGGCTTTGGTTCTCCGCTTCTCAGCTCCACTCACTGAGACAGGACGTCACGAGATCGAGATTACACTCAAGAATCCGGTGGGTAGCGAATTGATGCGGCTTGATGGAGAGATGCACCTGGGCCCTGGGCCAGGTGTGACACTAGGTAGTATCCGAGTGCCTCATGTCTTGAATATGGATGGTCTGGTGTTCCCAAATCCGGGTACCTATACGTTTGATGTCCGGGTCGACGGAGTACATCACGTCTCGTTGCCTCTAGCAGTTCACGGCCCCGAAGCAACCGTGGAAGCCTGACTAGGACACAGCGAGAGGTCTTGTATCTGAGGGTTTTCATGACCTCAGGAAGCTTTGACAGTGTGAGCCAGGTCTACCTGGAGGGTTCACCAAGATTCTCACTCTCATACTTCCGATGGATGTATGAGGTAGAGCTTCCCTAATTCGCCTTGCCACCCTCTCTGGGAGGTGAGAAGCTTCAGCCCGCGGAGCGGCGCTAACGTCGTTTACCGCAGTTTCTGACAGAATTGCAGGGAGAATGAATGGCCACCGCATCCAAGCGAGAACGAATTCTGCCGCGACTCCTTGAGGAGGAAATGCGCGAATCGTTTCTCGATTATTCGATGAGCGTAATTGTGCAGCGAGCATTGCCTGATGTGCGAGATGGTCTCAAGCCTGTTCATCGCCGGATTCTTTATGCGATGTATGAGTTGAGCCTCCACCCTGATCAGCCCTATAAGAAGAGCGCAACGGTTGTCGGTAATGTCCTGGGTAAGTATCACCCGCACGGTGATTCCGCTGTCTATGATGCACTTGTGCGGATGGTCCAGGACTTTTCTATGAGGATGCCACTTATCGATGGCCAGGGAAACTTCGGTTCGATCGACGGTGATCCAGCTGCTGCCTACCGTTACACTGAAGCTCGATTAGAGTCTCTGGCTGTCGAATTGTTGGACGATATCCGCAAGGATACCGTCGATTTCCAACCAAACTTCGATAACCAGTTGGAGGAACCTCTAGTCCTACCTGCTAGGTACCCAAATCTCTTGGTCAATGGATCTTCGGGTATCGCAGTTGGGATGAGCACTAATGTGCCGCCTCATAATCTGGCTGAGATTGCTGCTGGCGTCCGGCAACTAGTGGTTGATCCCGATTGCAGTGTGGACGACCTCATGCGCCACATCCCTGGACCCGATTTCCCTACAGGAGGTTTCATCGTCAGTCATGAGGGGATCAGGGAGATGTACCACCACGGTCGCGGTCGCGTCCTGATGCGTGCCCGTGTGGTAAAGGAAGGACTACGAGGTGGCAGAGAGCAGTTAGTGGTAACCGAACTGCCTTACACGGTTTCCAAGACAAAAGTGATCAAGCAGATCGCCAAGATGGCCAAGGCGGGTCGGGCACAGGATGTCTCTGATATCCGTGATGAGACCGACCGTGATGGAATACGGCTCGTTATTGAACTCAAGCGGGGGGCAAAGGCCGAGACAGTATTGAAGATGCTCTACAAGCGCACGAACCTCCAGGTGACGTTTGGCGGACACCTTCTGGCACTCGATCAGGGCCAGCCACAGGTGTTCGACCTCAAGGAACTCATCGAGCGCTTTAGAGACCACCGGGTGGAGGTGATCCAACGCCGATCCCGACACGAACTGGAAAAAGCTGAAGCGGAGCGTCACATCTCTGAGGGTCTTTTGGCTGCACTGGAAAATATAGACAAGATCATCAAGATCATTCGAGCATCGAGTAATCGTCAGAAGGCATCTGAGAAACTGCAGGACTCATTCGGGTTCAGTGACATCCAGGCCGCGGCAATCCTGGATATGAAACTCTCGAAGCTCACCACGCTAGAACGCACTCAGCTGGAGAATCGTTTGGCAGAGCTGGAGTCAGTGATCTCCGAGCTCAAACAGATGTTGGGCTCAGAGGAGTTGCAACTCAAAACGATGCTTGATGAGCTGGGTGATGTCGTGAAGAAGTACGGCAATGAGCGTCGCACGGTGATCATGGATAACGAGAAGCAGGAGGTTGATGAGTCACCGATTGAAAACCGACTCATTGATGAGGACCTTGTTGTAACGCTGTCACACGAAGGCTTTATCAAGCGTATGCCGATGCACCTTTATAGGCGGCGTGTAGGATCTGGAAAGGGACTTGCGGGGATGGAACGCTATGAGGATGACTACCTAGAGCGGGTCTTTGTTGCTCGTACCCAGGGATGGATTCTGACGTTTACTGAAAACGGGCACGGCTACTTCCTTCCGGTTGTCGATGTACCCGAGAGCGCTCGGGCGTCTCGCGGACAGTCGGTTTACTCACTACTGGAGGGTGCGGAGCGTAAGGATCGAATTATTGCGATGATTCCGATCGATGACCTCAGCATCGCTGATCGTTACCTCGTATTCCTATCAAAGTTGGGTCTAGTAAAGAGAACATCGATCTCTGAGTTCTCCCGACCACGAGTGGGAGGCGTGAAGGCTGCAGGGTTGAGGGAGGGCGATACAATCTTGGATGTCGCTTTGTCGGATGGTACTGCCGAGGTAATGTTGTTATCCCGGTCTGGTCGGGCGATCCGGTTCCCAGAAGATGACATCAGCATAGTCGGACGGACCGCACAGGGTGTTAAGGGAATGACGCTTAAGGATGATGAGGTAGTCGGGATGCTTCTGATTCGTCGGGATTCAACAGTTCTAACCGTGAACGAAGATGGGATCGGGAAACGCACCGAAGTATCTGAGTTTCCGTTACAAAAGAGAGGTGGACTGGGGACCCTGGCTATTCCGAGTGGGGACGAAGGTTCACCAATCGTCTCAGTGTTGGAGGTGATGGAGGCAGATGAAGTTATGATTATCACGGCGGGGGGACAGGTGAGTCGGGCGGCGGCAGATTCTGTCCTAGTCCAGGGTCGCAGGACCCAAGGAAAAGCGATCGTTACGGTCAGCTCTGGTGACAGAGTGGTAGAGGTCACCAGAGCTGAGGGGCGTGGTGGAGGTCCCGCTCGTGATCTGACTGGGGTGAATGTGGAAGGGCAACTGGATTTGCTGGACCTGGACTAACCGGGCTATCAGGAGTTGGGTAATGTTCATTACCGCGACTAGTCATAGGCCACGTCGATGAAATTCTTGGTTCTTGGAGCCGGGGCGCAGGGTTCGGCCTGTGCTTTCGAGCTTCTGCAGCGGCCGGAAGTCAATCGGGTTGTTCTCGCCGATTTAGACGTGAACAAACCTCGGCCCTTTCTCAAATATTTCCTGGGTGGGTCCCTGGAGCTCTTGACCTTAGATGCTACTGATGAGGTGGCAGTGCGGAGTGCGGTGGAGGGCGTTGATGGTGTCGCGAGCGCCCTACCCTACTACTTCAATTTAGACATGACGCGCTTGGCAATTGAATCCAAGGCAAATTTTTGTGACCTAGGGGGTAACACGGAAATAGTTGATCAGCAGAGGAAGATGACGGTCGAGGCACAGGAGCAGGATGTATCGGTGGTTCCGGACTGTGGGCTAGCACCCGGAATGGTGAATATCCTAGCACAGGGTGGAATTGATGCCTTGGATAAAACCGAATCAGTCAAGATCTACGTTGGTGGTTTGCCCCAGGTCCCAGAGCCACCCCTTAACTATCAACTCGTGTATTCACTGGAAGGTGTACTCGATTATTACACGACACCGGTATTGGTACTAGAAGGTGGTAAAGTCCTTGATAAGGAGCCACTTACTGGAGTAGAGACTGTCACTTTCGAAGCATTGGGTGAACTCGAGGCTTTTCTGACGGCCGGAGGGATATCGCGTATGCCCTATCGTTACCGTGGCCTGATTCCATCGATGTCCTATAAGACGCTCCGCTATCCTGGTCACTGTGAGCTCATGAAATCGATGAGGAACCTAGGTCTTATGGATCTGGATCCAGTTGAGATTGGCGGGGCATCTGTTATTCCTCGAGATCTTCTGATCAAGGTCCTAGATACGAAACTACGCAAGCCGTCAGGTGAGGATTTGGTTGTTATGCGAGTGGTCATAGAAGGGGTTATAGACGGGGCACCGAGGACGGTGACATACGAGATGATCGACTACTATGATCGGGATCAAGAGATAACTGCGATGATGCGAACCACGGGTTACTCACTTGCTGCAACAGCATACATGCAAGCAGCGGGATTAATACCGAAAGGTGTGCACACCCCGTCTGAATGTGTTCCTGCCGAAATATACATCCAGCAACTTGCCAACCGTGGAATCGTGATCGAGCGCTCGGAAAACTAGAGTTCAGGATCGCGAGTCTGTAACCTCAAGCTGGCTAACTATTCTCAGCGCCGCTGACCGAGCACTACCCTTAGGCTAACTCGTTCTTTCCCTCTCTCAACCACGATCACGACCTCATCCCCTGGCTCCTTAGCCTGGAGCGCGTACGTATAAGCATAGATATCGCCGATAGCCATACCATCGAATTCTACTACCACATCCCCCGCTCGTAATCCTCCTTGATCTGCTGGGCTTCCTTCGCGTACGCCGGTCAAGCGTAGGCCATGATCATTAGGCGTCATATCTGGGATTGAACCAAGATAAGCCGACCCATATCCACTACTACTTGGGGATGAAGGGGATGAGTTCTGGTTCGGTGCGGGTTGCTGGATGGGTGTGAGAGCGACTGAGTTACTCCCCCCATTTGCGAGCTGTTTCACGATGCCAGCGGTGAGTGCTACAACTCGCGTAACTCCGCTCGAGTTAATCAATTGCCAGTCGTCAGAAGGGCGGTGGTAATCCTCATGGGTACCAGTGAAGAGGTGCAGGACTGGGATCCCTTCGCCATAAAATGATGAATGATCTGACGGTCCGTAGCCGTCTGGTGCCTTTGAAAGATCAAGCGGTTGATCCAACCTAACATTTGCTTTATCCACGACTTGATCCCACTCCCGGGCGGTACCGAATCCAAAGATGGTGAGCGCATCACCGGTCATCCGACCGACCATGTCTAGATTCAACATTCCGATAGACTTGGAGAGGTCTACTGTCGGATCCTTAACGAAGTGCCCCGATCCCCATAGACCCTTCTCCTCACCTGTGAATGCTATGAAGAGGGTACTACGGTCGAGTGGTTCTCCAGCGATAATCGTGCGAGCGATCTCGATTAAGGCAGCACCACCACTCGCGTTATCGTCAGCACCATTGTGAACCTCACGGGAGTCAGGTGCGAGTGACCCCTCACCACCAAAGCCGAGATGGTCATAGTGTGCGCCGACGATTACGATCTCATCTCTGAGCGTGGGGTGAGTGCCAGGTATCAGTGCGACCACATTTCGTGCTTCTGCAGTTGTGGTATGGACCTCCGTATGCAGGCGAACAACAGATTGGTTGTTGGCCGCAACTCGCATGGAGTTGGCTAATCCAGCGTGTACGACTACTGCCGGAATACCAAGTACTGCCCGTATTTCGTCATCGGGGCGCCGAGGGCTCCACCCTTCAGGGAGGAGCACGATGATTCCTGCGGCATCATGGCCCTCTGCGAAAATCGCCTTGAAATGAGGGTCAGCACGTATGGACTCTCCATGCGGTGAGTCAGGGTCTCCCCACTCGACCACAACGATCTTGCCGTTGAGATCCAAGTGCGCATAAGGGTCCTCCTTGCCGTTAGCTTGAACTAGCCCATATCCACCATAAACCAAGGGTGCCTCAAGTCTTCGAGTCGCTGAGAATCCAAGAGGCACCCACTCGCTCTCCAAGTTGTAGCGTTGGCCAGCGACTTCTAGAGTGTTATCCGTGCCGAGGGTTGTGCCTTTTCGAATAGGAAAGGGTTGAAAGAAAGTGTTAGCCTCTCCGGCAGGTTCCAGGCCGATGTAGTTGAATTGGGCAGCGAGGTATTCAGCAGCGCAGCGGGCTCCAGCGGTGCCCACCTCGCGGCCCTCAAGACGATCATCTGCGAGGAAACGGATGTGTGTTATGGCATCCAGGCCGGGCTGTGGTGCAGGACAAACCGTTTGTTGAGCATGGACAGGAACCGCTATCAACAGCAAATATATGAAGACCATGCTTAACTGTATTATTAAATATGACATTCCAGATTTTAGTGAAGGGTACTCCTTGTGAAACATCATTATGCTGTCTCGTTTGCTATACTTTGCTTGATCGGCGGTGGATGTGCCGTAGAACAAGATGCTGCAGCCACTGGTAGTCTAGCAATGGAAGGTGAGGTGCACCTGGGTCATGTTCGGCAACTTACTTCAGGTGGAGAGAATGCTGAGGCCTACTGGGCTTTTGACGGCTCACAGTTGATTTATCAAGCACGCAAGCCAGGTGCGGAGTGCGACCAGATTTATGTACTCGATCCAGAAACCAGGGATACACGTATGGTGAGCACAGGAGAGGGCCGCACTACGTGCTCCTATTTCTACCCTTCCGGAAATGAGATCCTGTACTCGTCCACGCACCATCACAATGCGGCTTGCCCTGAGAACCCCGACTTTTCGATGGGCTACGTGTGGCCCGTGTACGATACATACGATGTTTTTGCTTCGAACCTGGATGGGTCTGACCTTCGGCAATTAACGACTGAAGACGGTTATGACGCTGAAGCGACGTTCTCCCCGATTGGTGATCGCATTGTATTTACAAGTGCCCGAGACGGTGACTTAGAACTCTACTCGATGGCCCCGGATGGCTCCGACTTGATGCGACTCACGGATCGTCCCGGTTATGACGGTGGGGCATTCTATTCACCTGACGGATCCAAGATTATCTGGCGGGCATACTATCCGGAGGAAGGACCGGAACTAGAGGATTATAGGCGCCTACTCTCGCAAGGCCTCCTGAGGCCGGGTGAGTTGGAGATCTATATTATGGATGCCGATGGATCTAACCAGCAGCAACTGACCCAACTTGGAGGGGCCAATTTTGCGCCTTACTGGCATCCATCAGGCGAGAAGATTCTGTTCAGTTCGAATCACCATGATCCTGACGGTAGAGATTTCGAAATCTACATGATCAACATAGATGGTGGTGGGCTTACCAGGATCACGTACGCGGAAGGCTTCGATGGTTTCCCTGTTTTTAGCCCAGACGGACGATACCTCGTGTTCGGTTCGAACCGGAACAATGGGGGCACGAGTGATACGAATGTCTTCATCGCAGAATGGATAGAGACTCCCTAGGGTTCTATCTGGATGGTCTCAAGGGGGGCACAGAGAGAGGCCTCTGATTAGGTGCACAGTTCGAGGAGCTCAGAAATTATCCGATAAGTGAGCCCCCATACAGGTTTCTCTTCTACCATGTAGCATGGAAATTCCTGTCCGTGACCATCAGGCATGGGGATCTCCACATGTGATTTGGAGTCACGGCCGCGTAATTCATCGAGAGAAACCCAGAAGACCTGATCGATCTCAGGGCTGGCAACAGCAGCCTGAGCATGTCCTCCAACTCCAAACACAAAGGGAGTGATAGTGAGTTCAGGTAAGCGGACTGAATTGGGTTTCAATGCCTTGAGTTGTCCGAGGTGTTGGGCGCCTTGGCCTAACTCGAGTGCAGTCTCCTCCATCGTCTCCCTTATCGCAGTGTGCTTAAGGTCGATATCCTTTGGGTCTCGGCGTCCTCCGGGTAGTGCCATGTGGCCAGACCAAGGGTCACGATCAAAATGAGCACGTTTGATCAAAAGCAAATCCAAACCCACTGCGCTACGAAGTACTACCGCAACTGCGCCCCGCAACTGCGCCCCAGGCATAACTGAGGAGATGTTCTCTTTACTCGAGTCAAGCGACAGCGCTTTAGCCAGTGCTCCGAATCGGGAGTCAGTTTCTTGGGTATGAGAGAACATCACAGGACGCCCTAGGAGTCTTCCTGAGTTCTGAGTTCTGACTGGCGGATGATGGCGTTCTCCAGCTCGTCTTTCACCTCATATAGCGTAAGCGATTCAAGCGCGTGTGTTGCCTGAGGTGCAGTGCGTGCCTCCACAAGGATAGAGGTTCCTACATGCCCAACGATACCGACTCCCGTTTCTGCCCATCTTGGGAAGACCAAGTAACCACTATATGGTGCACGTAGGTTGCCTGTCTGCTCCACTTCTATAGATACCGTGTACGGGTGTTTATCTGATCCTTCAAACGCTGGTGGCCGGCTGTGTAGGCTGAGGTAGCCGCCTAAGGTTGAGTCATCTGGGTTTTTGGCGCTTTTGGTCTCGGGTTGGTGGTCAGGATCTTGATAGGGCATAGTATGGGGAGACTGGAAGCAATGCTGGGAGTGGCTGCTTAAGGCTCGCATCGAAGCTAGACGAGCGGGACCTGGGTGGCTACTGATGTTCTCCGGTTGTGACGAAGACAATGGTTTTCTAGACTTTCTTGCGGCCTCTGAGGGTCGCATTCATCACGCGAGTCTCCTTTGATGGAGATCTTGCCAAACAGGGTTCTGCGTCATGGCACGAAAGATGCAAGCAGCACTTTTTTCTGGCTACGGCGGGCCGGAGGTAATTGAGATCACAGAGGTACCGATCCCGGAGCCGGGCCCAGGAGAGGTGCGCATTAAGGTGCAAGCGGCTTCCATGAATCATCTTGATCTATGGGTCCGCCGAGGCCTTCCGATGGATACGCTCATGCCACATATAGGTGGCTCAGATCTGGCCGGATTTGTCGATGCGACTGGTCCAGGTGCCGAAGATGTGCCAATCGATCTCCGGGTTGTTGTCGACCCATCCATCTCCTACAGGTGGTATGAAGGGCCCGGGCGTGGTGAATCATTCGAGCCGTCCCCATTTCAAATCATCGGTGAGCACACTCAGGGAGGGTTTGCCGAATATACGGTCGTTCCTGCAGAGAACCTTCTTGAGATCCCTGAACATGTGCCCTTTGAGAAGGCTGCTGCGGCAGGGTTGGTATTCGTCACCGCTTGGCGGGCTTTACTGACTCGGGGCCAGCTGCAGGCAGGAGAGCGGGTTCTAATTACAGGAACATCGGGAGGTGTGGGCACCGCTGCCGTGCAAATCGCTTCTAGGGCGGGAGCAAAGGTTTATGCAGTTACGAGTGGCTCACAGAATGTAGCCCGTGCAGAAGACCTAGGAGCTCACGTGGTTTACGATCGCGAAAAGGTAGACTTCGCACGTGAGGTGTGGCGTGATACTGACAAGGCGGGCGTCGATATTGTCTTTGATACCGTTGGGGAGGATGTCTGGCAGCAGTGTTTGCGATCTCTGGGACTAAGTGGTCGGTTGGTCACGTCTGGTGCTACCACCGGATCCAGAGGAATGACTGAGATCCGATTACTATTCTGGAAACAGCTGACGATCATGGGGAGTACTATGGGAACTCCGGCGGAATTCCGTCGGGTGATGCGTCTGGTGTTCGAAGGGATATTCGATCCGGTTATCCATCAGATCTTGCCGCTCGACCAAGCTCGTGCAGCACATGAAATGCTTGAATCTGGTCGTGTTTTTGGCAAACTCGTTTTGGTGCCCTGATGGAGATCAGGGATGCTCAACGAAAGGTGGATGAGTGGATTTCACAGTTTGAGGAGGGTTATTGGCCACCTCTGACCAATCTTGCACGATTGATTGAAGAGGTCGGAGAGCTGGCGCGAGAGCTCAATCACCGTTTCGGTTCCAAGACCAAGAAACCTGAGGAGCCCAATCAGGAATTAGCCCTTGAACTTGCGGATGTCCTATTTGTTCTAATCGTTATCGCCAACGAACAAGGGATCGACCTTGATGAGGCATTGAAGGGCGTACTCACAAAATATCGGAAACGTGATGGTGAACGTTGGCCTCCGACAAGATCAAGTAAGAATCAGTAGCTCGCCAGAGCTTCAATACATTGGTCGATTTCCTCTTTAATATTGTAGAAGTGAGGACTTATCCGGACGAAGCCTGGCCGTTGGTCGACAATGACCCCCTCCTTCGCGAGATGTGCGACAGCGCCAGCTGGATCCTCGTGGGGAATCATTATGATCGCAGACCGGTGATCAAGTTCTGGAAGTGCGATCTTGAATCCTGAATCATGAGCTTTATTGATGAGGTGGTTCGTTAACTCGTTGTTCAGATTGATAATCTGATCGATGCCGACCGCATCCAGGATCTCCTGGCCACCGAGTGCGGTGTGGACAGTTGGTAATGCCGGGGTGCCCAACTCAAACCTCCGAGCATCCGGACGGTACTCGAACTTACGGGGGTTGAAATCGAACTGTTGGGTGGTTGCAAACCAGGAGGTGATTCTCGGTTTTAGTTGGGTGACGAGCTCGCCCTTAACGTATAGGTAAGCGAGTCCTGGCCCGCCACACAGCCATTTAAGTGGGCCTGCCGTATAGAAGTCTACATCGGTGTCAGTCAATTTGAGGGGCACTTGGCCAGCCCCTTGATATCCATCGATGATACAGTACGCGCCAGCATCATGGGCAATCCGAGCGAGTGTGCTGATGTCCTGTACGTAACCTGTGGCAAAAAAGACGTGGCTTGTAGCTACGAAGAGCGTCCGTTCATCAACTGCCGCCTGGAATTGTTCAGGATCCACACGGATGCCATCCGGGCTTTCAAGGACCACCAGTTCAATTTCTGGCTTTACCACCCATTGGTACGGTAGAGTCGGAAAATCGAGCTCGGTACAGATAACTTTGTTTCGTGACCCTGTCGGAATACTCTCCCCCACCATCGCTAGTGCTGCTGAGGTCGATGGCAGACAGGCTACCTCTGTAGCGCTGGAGCCCCAGAAATCGGCAACGCGAATACGTAGCTCTTCGATCCGGCTTAGCCAGTGTTGGTGCCAAGCCGAGGCGCCCATATCATGCCAGAGGTCCTGAAACTCGTCTAAATATCGTCCGGAACGTTTTGAGAGTGCCCCTAGAGAGCACGAATTGAGGTACGTGCGTCTCGCGAGTATCGGGAATTCCGCACGGACGGAACTGAGATCAAACGCAGAGGGATCGCTAGTCACTGCAATGGTCCGGATTGAGGAGCGCCGACAGTACACTGCAATGGCAGGATGTCGCCAGATGGGGTTTCTATCAGGCTGTGGTTGTGGCAAGCTACTTCTATGACATCAATCTTGCTATGCGCTCCCATAGGTCGGAATCATCACCTTCCTCTTATTGATTGTTAGGCCTGTTAGGCAGCTCCCCTATATCACGTCCCTTGATCCTGAACGAGCACCGAGTGTCGGCGTGATCATACCTGCCCGTAACGAAGCCGAGAACATAGAAGAGTGCCTGGATTCCCTCACGAAATCTAGGTATCCAAACTTCGAGATTATCGTTGTTGACGATCGCAGTGAAGATGGAACTGTGGAGTTGGCTTGAACTGTACCCCCTGGAAATGCTAAGCGATTAGTGGTGATCGAGGGGGAAGCGCTGCCGAAAGGATGGCCGGGAAAACCTTGGGCTTGTCAGCAGGGTGCCGGAGCGACTTCAGCTGAAATACCCGTGTTCGCCGATGCTGATACCACGCATGGGGACAGATTACTTAGTCGTTCCAGTACAGAACTTCAGAACGAAGATGCGGACCTGCTCAATGTGCTCGGATTCCAAGTAATGGAGTCATTTTGGGAGCGCTTCATACAACCGTAAATTGTTCTGGCAGTTGTATTCTGGCATCCGGACCTGGAGCGGTCAGCGCGGAGTAGCCGATGGCAGGATGGGGTCGCCAACGGGCAGTTCATACTCATGCCACGAACATCGTATGAGGCCATTGGAGAACATGACTCAGTGCGAGATCTGGTACTTGAAGATCTTGCTTTAGCTCAGACGGTAAAACGACACAGCCGAACCTTCGTGATCCGGATGGCGAAGGATGACCTTACGACGTGTATGTACAGTTCACTTACCGGCTTGATCTCCGGATGGTCGCGACTGATTCAGATGGGAGCCGCACAAGGGCAGCCCCTGGTAGCTTCATTTGGAGTAGTGACGGTCACGACTTTATGCTTTTGGATTGTGCCTCCTGTAATGCTAATATTGGCCCTGACGGGCTTCGGGGGAGAAACACTGCTGATTTGGTCGGCATTAGTTTGCGGTTTCAGTATTGGTATTCATGCTTCCTTTCCGCACCTTCTTGGTAGGCCCGGCCTACTATAGCCCTGTTCTATCCGTTGGGGTCCTTCGTGGTCATCTACATAATGATCCGTTCTGAGATTCGTGGAGGGGATTTGGAGTGGAGGGGTAGACGGTATAAGGTTTCGAACTAGTCTAAGAAGCCGTGAACCGAGAATCTTCCAAATCGATGCTTGTCGAGGAACTCAAGGCCCAAGCCAAGTCTCTTGGGTTTTCACGAGTCGGTATCACAGCAGTGAGCCCAAGTACCCATATCAATTTCTATCAGTCTTGGATCGATGCTGGCATGCAGGGTGAGATGCGGTATCTCGCCCGCGAAGAGTCTGTCAGGCGACGCAGTGATATTGACCAGACACTTCCCGGTGCGCGTTCTGTGATCGTCGTTACACATGACTATCTCACGGAAGATTTAGGATGCTCACCGGATGATCCTGCGATGGCTATTGTTGCAAGATATGCACGCGGGGATGATTACCATGACATCATCAAGAGCAAACTCCTGGAATTACTCAAATGGCTCAGCCAGCGCGTTCCGGAGAAAGTAGAGGGCAGGGCTTATGTTGATACCGGCCCGATTCTCGAACGAGACCTTGCTCAGAGGGCAGGGCTAGGTTGGTTTGGGAAGAATACGATGCTGATCGACCCAACTACCGGCTCACTCTTCTTTCTCGGATTGCTCCTGATCGACCTCGAGCTTTCAGCGGACTCACCATTTCTCGACGATCGTTGTGGGACATGTCGTTCATGTCTCGATGCTTGTCCAACAGGCGCACTGCTGGGACGCGATGCCACGGGTGCTCCTGTGATGGATGCCCGCCGCTGCATCTCCTATCTCACGATAGAGCATCGTTCGGCAATTCCAGTGGAATTCAGGAGTGCTATCGGTAATCGGATTTACGGGTGTGATGTCTGCCAGGAAGTATGTCCGTGGAATGAGCGCTTTGCTGAGGCAACTGGAGCGCCAGCATACCGAGCCAGCCAGGATTTAGATGGCTCATCATTGCTTGATTTGGCTGAAACTCTTCTTTCTACAGATGAGCTTGGGTTCCGTGAGATATTCAAGAAGTCGGCTATAAAGCGTGCGAAACGCTCTGGTTTACTCCGTAACATTTGTATTGCACTCGGCAACTGGGGTGCTCCGGAAGCAGTGACGACACTGTTACGGGCTCTCTCAGATATGGAACCACTCGTTAGGGGTCATGCTGCCTGGGCACTAGGACAAATCGGGTCAAGTTCAGCACGATCCGCTTTATCCGAGAAGCTGACTAGTGAAGAAGATGCTTGGGTGAGGACCGAAATGTCTGCAGCAATCGAGACCCAGGATTCTTCCAGTCTTTGAGAAACGGTATGGCCATACAGAGGCTTCCGCGCCAGTTGTAGGGAAACTAGTTTGCCGTTCTATGAAAACTCACCAATGGTTTTGGGTCGCATCCGCACTCTTACTGGGATGTGCTCCTGATGGACCAGATTCATCCAACTACGAAGCTGTAGCGGATGTTCAAGAGCTTATGCTTTCAGTGCTGGAGCCTGCGGCTGAGGCATACTGGGATGCAGTTGGTTGGATCATAGATGAGACGGGTGAGCATGAGATAGCGCCAGCTAATTCCGAAGAGTGGGAAGCCGTGCGTAATGCAGCTTTCGTAATAGCGGAGTCCGGCAATCTGCTGATGATGGATAGCAGGGCTTTAGATCAGACCGGTTGGATCGGTATGTCAAAGGCAATGGTCCAAGTCGGGCGAACGGCATTAGAGGCGGCCGAGACAAGAGATAAGAATGCCGTCTTCGATGCGGGTGCAGAAGTGTACTACGTTTGCACTGCTTGCCATGCAGCCTATGCGTTAGGCACACTGCGTCCGAACGACGACCGAACTAACTGACGGTTCCAGCTTGATCGAGAGCTTTCTTGAATGGCTCGGGGCTACGCCTTGGAGTGTTGCACTTCTAGAATCTCTCTACGTGTGGCCGTTGATAGAGTCCGTTCACGTTCTCACGATTGCTCTATTCGTAGGTACAGCAGTAATGATGGACCTGCGGCTTCTTGGTTTCGCTTTCAATAGAGTTCCTGCTTCAGCTTTTACAGGTCGGCTTCTCCCATGGACCAGGGCGGGCTTTGTGGTGTCGCTCGTAACAGGCCTTCTGGTATTCTACTCCAACCCATTACGCTATTACCACAACGTGTTTTTCCGCATCAAAGTGCTGGCATTGATACTTGCGGGTCTCAACGTTTGGCTCTTTCACTCGCGAATCCATCGTCGAGTGTCACAGTGGGATCTAGATCCGGTGCCACCCCGTGCCGCTCGGGTGGCGGGTATGGTCTCCATCTTTGCGTGGGCCCTGGTAGTTATTACTGGGCGAATGATCGCCTACAACTGGTTTGACTGTGACCTTCAGCCCCAGCCTGGCTTCGTGAATTGGGCAGCGGGATGTGTGGTTGAAGTAGGGGATGGGTGATTTGATACCCCAGTTAACCGTGCGGTTGTACCGAATGCTGATTTCATCAGGGAACGGATAGGGTGCTTCTCCCATTTTTTGAATGGTGCGAGTCTACGCTAATTGCTACTACCATCCAGAATTCACTCTGGCTCTTTCCGGTTATCGAAGCCGTACACCTACTGGGACTGTGCTTACTGGGCGGTAGCATCTTGCTGGTGGATCTCAGACTGATGGGTGTTGGGCTAACTCGCCAGACTATTTCTGAGCTCAATACCCAAGTACGACCCTGGCTGATGGGAGCCGTTACCGTGATGATTGTGACAGGTGTGTCGCTCTTCCTGTCGGAAGCGATCAAGTGCTACTACAACCAAGCGTTCTGGGTGAAGATTACGACGCTACCACTGGCACTTTCATTCACTTTCCTGGTCCGTGATCGGGTCGCCAGGGAAGGGACGTACCTCAACGCTGCTACTAGACTAACGGGGTTAGCCTCGGTAGTCCTTTGGTTCATTGTTGCAGCAGCCGGTCGCTGGATTGGGTACTCCTAGCAACCCCCCCCGTATCCCACAGAAAGTCGGGATCAGCACCTTCCCTGTTCCTGTCGGGTAGCGAGCATCTCAGCCTCGTAAGGTGCCCCGGTACCTGACGACCCTAAGAAAATCTTGGTGCCGTCCGTAAATGTCACATCACGTCCATTTGCTCGCGCAAGCGAGTGGTCTTTGGTTTGATAACCATCCACGATGATCTCGGTTCCTGGGGTCAGACAGTCTCGCCGGAGTCCACGACGAAGAAGCGTGTTGGGGGTACCCCCCTCCACCATCCACACCTCATTCGTACCGTCTTCTTTAGTGATTTCCAGGTGAATCCATGCATGCGGATTGACCCATTCAAGCTTCACTACAGGTCCCTGCAAACGAATTGGAGCATCTCTATCGAATTCAGCTCCAAACGCGTGGTGAGCCATCAGCGGCACGACTGTAACCACAGTGGCTAATCCCATTACTGCTAGTATTGTTTGATTCTTTCGCATCGGCTTTTACCTCTCGGGTGTCTGACGGCCGCCTTCGCGCTGCTCCTGCGCGCGCGCTCCGCTCAACACATTGAAGAGTGCGTAATTTGCCTCATGGCAAGCGTACTCATAGACAAGACCAGAAAGTCTGGTGAACGGCACCTCTCCGCTCCAGGTGTCTGTCCAAGTTTCCGGATCGTCCACCGTGAACTCATAATTCAGAGTGTATTCGTCGGCGCGTGTAAAACGCTCAGATATCTTGAGGTTTTCAGTAGCTCCGGATAGCTGCCCTTGGTTGAGCTGCGTCGGGCTGAAGTTGGTCGTCTCAACTACAAGTGTGTCACCTTCCCAATGGCCCCAAGAGTCCCCAAACCAGGGTTTTACATGTTCCGGTAATGGCTTGGGTGTGCCCATCCGGATGATTCGCACGTCATGCACCATTTCGGTCATGATCATGATGTGATCAGCGGTTTGTACGATTGTGTAGTTATTGTTGTAGAAGTAGTTCGGGAGCATCGGTGGCCCTGCATTAGACCCGAACGAAACGATACACCGCTCAGCGAGAGGCCTGTTTTCAGGATTGTCATACTGGCCAAACTGCCTACGGAATTGGGAGGCTTCAGCCATCCGTTGTCGTGATGCATCAGTTCGGGATGGGTAGCGACCATCCGCTGGATCAATGATGAGAGAGGTCCTTAGTTCTCCGTTGAACATCGCAACCCGATCACCTGCATCAATCCAAAAGTAGTTGTATCCCCCAACACCACCGGCTGCTCCAGTTGATCCATCACCGCCAACCGGCGGCGCCACCCGATCCGGGTCACTCGGTTGATTCAAGGCTTCAGTCCGAGCTGCTCGTCCCCCTTCGAGCCTTGTTGCCTCTTCTGGATTGTACACAGCATCCTGGTCTCGAGATCGTTGAATTGGAGTAATCGTTGCATTCGTCCAATTGCCCTGTAGGTCAGGTCGTCCATCAGCTGTGCGGGGCATGACCCATTGTCCATCAGCTTGTGCTCGCACTTGTGCTTTTACATAGGATGAGAACCCAGAACTCGTGATCATCAACAAAACTACGGAGATCAATGTTGTGTAACTGATGTTCATTTTTTCTCCCCCGGCCCGATCGGATTCTTCCGGAGTTGGCCGTACATAAGTTCCTCGACAAATTCCACGCACTTGAATTGTCCAAGCCTTGCATCTTCATTGACATGTCGATAGAGGGGCATGCGGATCATCCAGGGACGAGAGAACGTTTCTGGGTCCTCAATCGTAGCTTCATAAAGGATGTGGTCAGGGCTTGTCATCGTGTAGCGTTCAACGACGGTCATGGAGGCGCTGTGGTGATTACCAGCTCGATCAAACCATGTTTGGTCATTGAAGCCACTTCCTTCGGCTATAAAGGCATCACCTTCCCAGTGCCCGACGGATTGACCCATCCAAGAATCAACCTGAGCAGGTCCAGGGTCCTCCATATAGATGTTGCGGAGGGCTCCAGCGTACTCGTATGTGATGAAGAAGTGACTCGAGCTCTGAAAAATCTGGAACGGGAAGGGCATGTACGTGGCCCTTGGGACACCGGGTAAGTAACACTTAATCTCGGGGTCCCTTTCGCTCCAGTTTTCTTGATTCTCGATTTTCTTGGCTCGTGCTTCAGGCAAGTAGGGGATCTCGCCACCTACAACAATTCCTACCCCAGACGGTACAGACCCGACAGCTCCGAACGCTAGAACGGGCTTGGCAGGCACAGGCACTACTGGTCCCGGTTGCATCTGCAGTGCCGCTCGGGCGGCATGTGGCTCAATGTCCCAGTGAGCATTACCGAGCGCTTGCCAGATCCCATTCATATCAGGTTTTCCGTCCTGGGTCCTGGGAATCTCAGCTGTCTGGGCATCGACGGATACTGTCGCCACAGCCGTGCAGGCCAAAATACTGAATGTGGTCCGACGTAGTGTCCTGACCAGTTTAAAAATAAAGTTGGGCATCTAGAGAACCTCCGTCCGGTTTCCTGCGGACTACATCAGCCGAATGTGTGACAGGCTCTGAGATCTTGCTAGATCCCCCTTAAGCTACCGTTATTAAGTGCGAATCTTTTCCGGCTCAGTTGCCCGGGACTCCGAATACAAGTAAGAGGTTGCCTGGCATCTGACCGAACTGTCCATATCCACTGTTTACGAAGACAAGACCATTCGCAATGACCGGCCCGGGCCCATCGATAGAGCCGCCTCTTCCACGAATGCCATTGCTTGTTTCAAATTCCTGAACTGTATCAAAATCCCATAGGACTTGTCCGTCGCTCGTAGAATAAGCACGGATGTGGCCGTCCAGCCCCCCGGCGAATACCGCGCCAGGAATAACAGTCGGTGCAGCTGAGTTGGCCGGATAGCAGGCTTGACGTTCCTCACATGTATCACGTGGGGCGGGGGCAGACCAGACGATGTCTCCTGTCATCAAGTCGAGTGCATATAGACCAGGGGCAGCTTCTTGGTTGGGGTGAACATCGACTACAACCGCATCACGATCTGCGTTGGCAGCGTATGCAAAATGTCCATCCGAGGCCATGCCCCAGTGGATACCCCCTAGGGCGCTACCTTTACCTACGCGAGTGGACCACAGAACGTCACCGTCAGCATCTGGATCAAGCGCCCAAACCATTCCAGATTTCTGACCAACGACTAAGATGTCACGCCCATCTTCTCTGGTGACCAAGATGGGGGCCATCCCAAAGTCGAGATCCGGACCCGGAGGCGCGGGACAGTTTTGGCGATTCCGGAAGCTGGTACACGCCATGGTGAAGGCGTCTGATTCAGTGCCCTGGAAGGACCACGCGATTTCACCTGTCTCCATTTCTATCGCGATGATTGCATCACTTGTGGCTGTAGTTGGCCGCGTGTAGTTCTCTCCTGTGCCCACGTAAACTCTTCCACGCGATAGATCAATTGTTGGGCTTGACCATACCGGGGCTCCGGAGGGTGCCCAGAGCTGCGTTCCCAGGGCATTTAATCCTGCCTCTTCGGGGTAGCCGGGAATTACCCTGTGATACCAGAGTAGTGCTCCAGTTCTTTTATCAAGCGCCGCGACTGCTCCAGACGAAGTACAACATTCGTAGGACGGATCGCCTCCCATGACGACCTCCATCGATGAGATCGGGACGAAGAGGCGGTTTCCGTAGAGTGTCGGGCTCCCAGTGTTATTGGATTCAGGGTGCCGTCCTACGCGCTCCTTCCAGACTACTGTTCCGGCATCTATATCGAGTGCGTAGGCATTCGTTCGAAAATCCACGAAGTAAGCCAGTGGGTGTCCATTATCATCTGCATCAACCAGAATAGCACCGCGGATTCCCGCGTCAGCCTCAAATGTCCATATGACACATCCGGTGTTGGTGTCAACCGCGTAGACCATACCAAACTGATCTCCAAATAGAGCCAGTTCCCCGACAACGGTGGGTTTTGTACGAATTTCGCTCGCATCCGGAAAAGCGAATGCCCAGAGGAGTTCTAGGCTCGGTATCTCCGAGACGGTAAGACCAGCACGGTCATCAGGCTGGAATCCTGTTCCTTCGATATTGCCACCAAAACCCATCCAGGATACCGATTCGATTTCAAACACTTGGGTGCTCTGAGCGGAACAAAAGGCGGTCGCTGGTAGGGTGGTCTCGGAGTAGCTCCTGCTAGTAAGGGCTTCCGCCACCATAATTCTTTGATCACGACTTAAGGCTGAGCCTTCCGACTGCATGACCCCATCCTCCAAGGCCGATACAATTGCTCTGGGGGACAGAGAAGAGAGGGAGAATACACTTGGTGATCGGCCACTCTGAGCGGAACTGTGACACTCGGCGCATGATTCTCCGAAGATCACCTCACCCTCCAATGGCTGGGTGCACGCAACTTGTGCTGTGTTAACAAGGCCTAGCAACAAGATGGCTAAGACGTCAATTCCGCTGATCTTATGCATCGACTTGGTTTCTCATATCAGGAGTGCGCAAGCACATTTCCTCATAACTACCATGAATACCTTGGCGAGATATGCCTTCGCCAGTCCCCGTTTTTATGGCTATGACTTTTATCTCAGTTTTGTCAGGCTCAGTGCCGATGATCATGTCGCCCTTGATGAAAGACTACGTGGATCAACGAGCCTGCCACGAATGCCTGATATAATTCCAATCCCTGGCTCTGCCATTCTCCTAAGAGCTCTATTCCAGCCACATATCCCAAGGCAGTCGCGACAGGTATGCTGACTACGGCAGCCGCGGCTGCAAGTTCGCCATACCGTGGGGAAATAAGCCACCAAATCACGAGTCCTACTGGAATTCGATGTAAAGTCACTGCAGCTACGAACGGTCCACTGAGGACATCACTAGCTGGGGTAAATGCGATACCCTCAAGGGCAGCGTGTAGGACTAGTCCTGAAAGGCCAAGTAAAATCGCGAAGTTATCAGTCTTCGCTGCTAGAGCGTTCGATGCTCGTTCAAGAATGGTGGGTATGAGGATTCCGGAACCGACGATGAGTGGCGGAAGTAGGCTCTGTTCGGTCCAGGTATAGGGCAAAATTTGCCATAATACGAGGAGCGGAACTGCCACATAGACAAAGCCATCAACGATTCGGACGGCTGCCGCTTGACTGTGTAGGCCACGGTAAAGTGCTGCTCCCATCACGGGCGCAACCAGCGCAGCTCCTAGGTACAGCATCTGTTCGTTAGCGGTGAGTCAGACCTTTAGCGGATACCTACTATCCCTCGCACGGAATCCATGAGCTTGGCCGAATCCCAGCCAATGCCATGGCGGAACACGATTTTAGTGCTGTGTAAATTTCCTAGCTCTTCCAAGTCGCCCTCTATCACCACTAGATCAGCTAGTTTTCCTGCCTCTACCGTGCCGATGTCGTCAAGTACACCCAAGACCTTGGCTCCGTTTCCACTCATAATCTGAACAACTTCTGGTGCGGAGAATCCAGCTTCGAGGAGGAGTTCGTAATTACGCTGATCACCTAGCCCCGGTGGGGCGGCACCGTATCCTGTTGGGTCTACACCAGCTACCAAAGTCCCTCCTGCTTGCACAAAGGCTCGTTCGTACTCCATCGCTTTGGCGAACAGTTCTGGATCGATTGCGCCCTGTCCCGCTCGTCGGGCAATAGCGATTTCTCGCACCTCCTCAGCGATCTCAGGCGCGAGCACTTGATATACCCGCTCATCGATCGGTGGACGGCCAGCGACCGAGATCTCGTATACCACGAGTGTTGAAGTCATTGCGACGTCATTCTGGATCATGTCATGGAAGGTCGCTTGCACATCTGGGCCGTTCACGTTCAGATCTGCATAGGTGTTCCGGAAACCGGGCGGGCATTCGTCTGGAACCTTGTTAGGAGCGTACTCACTGTTAGCGAATAGTCCGTGTTCGAGATTGTCGATTCCAAGTGCGACCGCTTCCCGATAACCTACTGAGCACAGGTGTGCAGTGACTTTCACCCCGTGACGGTGTGCCTCTTCTATGGCCGCCCCAAGTTCAGCTCGTGAGATCCAGGTATATGCCTTGAACCAGCTAACCCCCTCCTCCGCCCAGTAGCGCACGACCCGGCGTGCTTGCTCTGGTCCCTGGAGGCGCGTCATGGTTTGTGATCCCTGTTCACCCGTGAGGTACGGGCCGGTCGCAAATATTGTTGGCCCGATCGCTCGACCAGCTTCAATCTCCCGTTTTAGGTTTAGCTCCTCGTAGGGGGCCCTGGCACCGGTGGTACGAATTGTTGTAACTCCAGATGCGAGGTAAAGCCTCGACCCTGAAAATGACAGCTGTGCCGCACGACCCTGCCCGCCTGTGTAATAGCTGTGATTATGTAGTCCAATTAACCCAGGAATAACCGTGTGTCCGGCAAGATCGACGCGGTTGGCACCCGTGGGAACCGATATATTTGAACCGACAGCTGTGATTCGGTCGCCCTCAATTAGGATCGTTTGCCCGGTGCGTGCTGGAGCACCTGTACCATCTATTACCTTTGCATTGGTGAGTGCGGTGACCGGCCCGCCAATGGCGATGAACTCCCGGAACGGTTGTGCGCCTACCGGAAGTACTCCGATCAATAGGGCAGCAGTACATGTTAATGAAGTGGCTACGGCTTTCATCTCAGTTTCCTTCGACGTCGATAACGAATTTCATACCGGACTCGAGATGCTCCGCAATGTGACAGTGCACCATCCAACGTCCGGGATTAGAGAGTTCAAGGAGGATGTCTGTAGATGACCCCGCCGGCAACAGCACAGTGTCCTTCCAAACTAGATTATTATTGGCCACTCCGTTCTGCTGAAGGATCAGGAACCGTTGCCCATGGATATGCAGTGGATGCTGCATTGAGTGAAAAGCGCCACGATCATTATGGATTCTAATTTTCACTACGTCACCGACCTGAAAGCTCCAATTGACTTCCATGTTCTCGTCGCCTGTACTGGCATCCCGTAGGATCCACTCCACTTCAGCGCCAGTGGTCGCCCAATTCATCACCGACATGGTTCCGGTCCACTCCACAGGGTTGAAGTAGACCCAGTCATACAGCATTGATTGCTCTATCGCTGGGGGAAGGCTATCGACCTCAAGCGTCAACACTAGCTCGTGATCGACAGGGCGGTCGAAATGGCTACGATATCGGTCAATGTCGGCGATGACATCTAGGTTTGTGCGGAGTGTTTCGAATGCTGGATGATGATCATGTTCAGTTCGGGATTCGGACACCGTGATTGTCCCCAGAGTACTAATTTCCTCCAAGAACACACCCATCCTGTGATTGATGCCTTGAACATGGTTTGTGAGTTCGTATGAGCCTGCTTCGTCGAAAAATACTTCAACTACGTAGCGTTCTGCTGGAGCTAGGACGATGCTTTCGACAATGACTTCATGTTCGAGTTTTCCCACATCGGAGCCTACAACTTTAATGGGAACGACATTGGCACCCGGTTCTGTTCGCGGACGGAAAGAAATATTGAAAGTTCTTGTATTTGAGGCATTCGTGAAATGAAATCGGACGACCTCTCCAGCATTGGTTTCTAGACTGTACTCCGGTTCACCATTCGTGATAAAGAAGTTCCCAAACCGACCCATCAACATGTAGTTGGATGACTCAAGCCCAAATGGAGTCATGCCGTCTTCTGTGAGTACAAGATCGTCCAGCATCACGACTTCTTCACGGTTTACAGGGCTGTAGTAGTCAGTCGAGATAGGCGCGACCAGCATGTTCCCTGCAAGTCCGAGTTCTTGTTGCAGGTCTTCTCGGTGGTGGGGATGATACCAATAGATGCCTGCATCCTTAAAATAGATTTGGTAACGGAACGTCTGCCCAGGTTGCACCGCCTCTTGGGTCAATCCAGGGACACCGTCATAACGGTTGTCGAGGCGTACTCCGTGCCAATGAACTGCTGTGGGTAATGATGTTTCATTCGTAAAGTTCACAAAGATCGTCACACCCTGTTTTACCTTGATAAGCGGCCCAGGGTGTTGATTATTAAAGGCTAGCATCGTGAGTTCACGTCCTTGAATCTCACGTCGCACAAAGCCCGCGAAGAGATCGAGCGTGCCTCCGTCAGGAAGCTCAACAACTTCGGAGGGCAGCGCATGGGGGATATCAGCAGTGTTTATGGGAAGGAGAGGTGATGATCGTGGCCGAGTCGCCATAACCCCAGGAAGCATAGGCACTCCTTCATACATTGGGGGTAAATTCCAGATATTGTCAGCTGGATTCGTTTCCGCTGGGCCCACCTCTGCTGAAGGAGCGAGCGCCATAAGATCATGTGCCTCCATGCGACTCGAGGGTGAACGCCCCCGCAAGACCAGAGGACCGCTTCGCTGATCTACTTCCGGTGATGCTTCTGCGGTAATAAACACCATGAATTTATTGAATGAAACTTCTCCCAGATTATTCTCACCGTCTGATACCGGGCCGAGCTTGATGACAGGGTCTAATTCAAGAGGGGTCGCCCACGCGACGTAGGTTTGATAAGGGCCAAGAATCGAGGGGTCAGGCAATCCACTGATCCAGGATCTGAGCTGGTGCCGGTGATGGCCCTGAGGAGTCACAGTCACGCCGAATGGGGACCATGGGCGGGTTAGCTCAATAACGCCAACCGCGTCTCCACCACTCGCAGTGGAGAAGAGATCGATACATAGCAGGTCTGAGGCCGGCCGGTCTGGCCGGGTTCCGATTCGCGAGGGGCTCTCACCAATTGGCACAAACAAGGGCCCTGACCCCGTTACCGGGGGACGGTCTACACACAAAGGTGATACGCCAGGGATTTGTCCTACGGTCACGACCGGACCGGCGATCGCTAGCAGCAAGACTATAAAAGTCCGACGTTGTAGATTGAGCATATACGCAAGATGGTGTGTTCCGTAACCAGTAGCGAGAAGGGTGAGGAAGGCCAGGGTCGTTCAGGGAAATCACTTAACGAGAAGAAGCAGTAATTGTTTCTGACAATAGGCAATAGCAAGGATGAAATAGGAGAGCAGGGGAGAAGATGACTGTTAAGAGTATCGAAACAGTAAGAAATTACGCGGTAACTCTTATGCTGCTCATTTCGGTTGGCTGCACTGTAGCTGACCTACCCAAAAGTGCTACCGTAACCGTTGAAGCAACTGCACCGGACAACCTTTCCTTGGCTGTCTCGACCCGCTTCCGGACAATCGATGACACCAGAGTCTTGGGTAATGCGGATACGATCCAAATTTCCAGTGACTACACTCAGATTTATGCACTAAATGAAGAAGCTCGTATTTCGGCTACACTTATCAACAATGGTGAGTTACCGGAGGTAGTGAGGCTTGCAGTCTCTGTCGACAGGACTGTCCAATTTGACCGTAGTGGGACCCTGGGGCCCGGAGAGTCTTTGCCTTTCGAATACAAATGGGTGATCAGGCGTCCTTAACACCTGTTTGCAACCCAAACCCATACCTTCGTTCGGGTTCTAGAACGGTCCTGAAATAGGTCAATTTTAGCGTTGACGCACTCACCGTTCGGGGTCAGATTTAGTCTCGACTAAATCTACTATTATATTAGTTGTGGTGCCTGCTCCCTTATGGTTGATCCACTCTTCGCTCTTACGGTATTTGCCGGCTCGGTGACGGTTCTGATGGCCATGTTCTGGCCTCGGCGAGGTATCTACGCTCGTGTGTCACGGATTTTACGCTCGACGACACAGGTACAACTTGAGGATGCATTGAAGCACTTCTGTATGTGGGAACAGGCGGGCCGGGTACCCACGTTGGAGAGTCTTGCGGGTAGGCTGACTATCTCCACCGGCCACGCAGCTAAGCTTCTTACTCGGCTCACAGAGTCAGATCTTGTCCGCCAGGGGAAAGAAGGCCCAACCCTCACTGAGGATGGGCGAGAATCCGCCCTTCAACTGGTGCGTACACACCGCCTTTGGGAACGCTATCTAGCAGATCGAACAGGGGTTCCTGCAATAGAGTGGCACGACGAAGCTGAGCGAATGGAACATAGTCTTTCAACTGAGCAGACTGATGCGCTATCCGCCCGTCTAGGCCACCCACGCTGGGATCCTCACGGTGATCCTATTCCGACTGCGAGTGGTGAGTTGCCGGAAGTCAACCAGTTGAGCCTGGCCGGAGCCCCCCAAGGAAGGGCGGTGGAGGTGGTCCACCTCGAGGATGAGCCCCGCGAGATCTTCAATGGGTTGCTTAATCGCGGTTTAGTACTCGGTGGTAGGCTCGAGGTGCTCGGGCGGGACAACCGACAGGTTCGGGTTCTAGTCGATGGCGGTGAGTGGTCTATTAATGTGGTGGAAGCACAGAACGTTACGGTGCGAGTTCTACCCAAAGGTGAGCGCGCAGGCAGACCACCCGTAACGTTGGCCGATCTGACACCTGGAGAAACAGGACGCGTGATTGATATTTCTCCTGCGTGTCAGGGCAGTCAGCGAAGGCGCCTTCTCGACCTTGGGGTAGTCAAGGGTACAGAGATCAGAGCAGACATGGAGAGCGCTGCGGGAGATCCGGTTGCCTATCTAATCCGCGGGGGGCTCATTGCTCTGCGTAGAAGCCAGGCTACTTGGATCCAGATCGAAAGAGTCGAGTCTCTGGTCGAGGTTGCTGACTGATGCCGACTCTCACAGTTGATCCCTGTGTCTCCTGTGCCCAGCATCGCGCTCAGAGCCTGGTTCGTTTGGGTATAAGCACCGACCGGTGGGACTATCTGATCGCCCTCGCAGGGAATCCCAACGTAGGCAAGAGTACCGTCTTCAATGAGCTTACCGGTCTCCGACAGCACACCGGCAATTGGCCTGGGAAGACGGTGGTGCGAGCTGAGGGTGCGTTTGTCCATGAGGGCAAGCGAGCCAAGGTTGTAGACCTACCGGGTACATACTCCCTACTAGCAGGTAGCGTAGACGAGGAAGTCGCACGCGACTTTGTGCTGTTCGGTAGGCCAGACGTGACTGTTGTGGTTGTGGACGCCACTAGGCTGGAGCGGAATCTTAATCTGGTCTTGCAGATTCTGGAGATCACTGACCGAGTTGTCGTTTTTCTCAACTTAGTGGACGAAGCCCGTCGGCACGGGATCGCTGTGGACTCCAGAAAACTTGAGCGTGAACTCGGTGTGCCAGTCGTACAGGGTGTTGCCCGGGAGGGTGCGGGGATCGACGATCTTGTCTCTGCCGTGCACGAAGTCGCGCTTGGAACGCATGCTGTATCTGCCCTCCGGGTTGAGCAGCACACGGCTGAAGTTGAAGCTGCGCTAGATGAGTTGGCGCCGGTGATTCAGGATGCGTTTCCAGAGGTCCCGAACGCGCGATGGGTGGCCCTTAGGCTCCTCAATGCGGACGAGGCAGTCGAAGGGGCAGTGCTATCGGGTGAATTAGGACAACTGTCGCATGACGAGTCAGGTGCGGTAGTCGAAATCGCTCCAGTGGAAGCACGTCAGCGGGTGCGTAAAACGGCGATGAGCCTTAGATGGAGCCTTCCCTCTGACTTTCAAGATGTCGTCACTGGCCGTGCTTACGAGGTTGCTGAACAGATAGCGGTGCGGGTCCAAGTGAGAGGCCTCAAGAAGGTAGGCTTCGCATTCGACCGCAAGATGGATCAGTGGCTCACAAGTCGGATTTTTGGTTTCCCTCTCATGCTTTTCATTCTCGCAGCAGTGTTCTGGATCACGATCGAAGGCGCCAATATTCCATCTTCGATGTTGGCGACAGTGCTAATCGACAACGGGCACGGTGCTCTGAAGGCGCTCGCCGCAGGTCTCGGGATACCGTGGTGGCTTGATGGCTTGCTGCTTGACGGAGTGTATCTCGCTACGGCCTGGGTGGTGGCCGTCATGCTGCCACCGATGGCGATTTTTTTCCCACTCTTTACCCTGCTTGAAGATTTTGGTTATCTGCCTCGCGTAGCGTTCAATCTTGATACGCTCTTTCGTAAAGCTGGAGCACACGGCAAGCAGGCTCTGACGATGTGTATGGGATTCGGTTGTAACGCAGCAGGTGTCGTGGCTACGAGAATAATTGATTCTCCTCGGGAGCGTCTGGTCGCGATCATTACAAACAATTTCTCTCTATGTAACGGACGCTGGCCAACACAGATCCTGATCGCGACGATCTTCATTGGTGCTCTAGCACCCTCGCAACTCGGGGGCTTGATCAGTGCTGGTGCCGTCGTGGGGATCGCCCTGCTGGGAATCGTGATGATGTTCCTTTCCTCTTGGATTCTGTCTCGGACCGTGCTTCGTGGGGAGGCAACGAGTTTCAGTCTGGAGCTACCGCCCTATCGTCCTCCACAGGTTTGGCGAACACTCTATACTTCAATCATTGACCGGACGTTGATCGTGCTCTGGCGGGCGGTGATTTTCGCGGTCCCGGCTGGCGCAGTGATTTGGCTGATCTCGAACGTCGACGTCAGTGGTGTAAGCTTGGCACATTATGCTGTGGGCTGGCTGGACCCGGCTGGGCTTCTCCTCGGAATGAATGGAGTGATTCTCTTGGCCTACGTGGTAGCGATCCCGGCCAACGAAATCGTGATCCCAACGGTTCTCATGCTGACAGTCTTGACCGGTGGATCTGCTGTGGGGGAAGGGGCGGGAGTCATGTTCGAGCTCGACAGCGTAAACGCCACAGGCGAACTACTGAGAGCGGGGGGATGGACACTACTGACTGGGGTCAACTTGATGCTGTTCAGTCTGCTACATAATCCTTGTTCCACAACGATCTATACGATCTACAAGGAAACCCGTAGTACAAAATGGACAGTGGTTGCCACTCTGATGCCACTAGTGATGGGGTTGACCGTTTGCTTCCTAGTTGCCCAGGTATGGAGGCTTGCAGCGGGTTAAGCTAACTGTGGCCGCTTAAGACCAAGCTCCTTTTTCAGGGGATATCGATGTTCGATTTAAGTGCACTTTTTCAGGTTGCTGCTGCAGCGATCGCGACTTGGGCGCTGAAACTAGCTGGTGCGACTGCGGTTCTGGCGATTGGCTGGTTGCTCGCTGGGTGGGCGAAGCGTTTTTCAGTAAAAGCCCTACAAGCGTCCGCACTCGACGATATCCTGGTTCCGTTTATTGCTGGGTTGGTCTATGTGACCACGATAGCGCTCATCGCCATTGCAGCGGTGGGTGTGCTCGGTGTGAACACCACCTCGTTCGTCGCAGTGCTTGGAGCGGCTGGCCTCGCTATTGCGCTAGCATTCCAGGACACTTTTTCGAACTTCGCTGCAGGGGTGATGCTCCTGACCTTCCGCCCCTTCAACGTTGGGGATTCAGTTGAGGTTGGTGGCGGCAAGGGTACCGTCCGTGAGGTAGGTATTTTCACCTGCCTTCTCACGACAGGTGACAACGTCCATATCCGGATTCCCAACTCCAAGATCTTTGGGCAGACGATCATCAACTATTCCAGTAGTGACACGAGACGCATTGATCTCGTCGTGGGTGTGAGCTACGAGGACGACCTGGGTTTGGCCATTCAAATCTGCAGGGATTTATTAGGATCAGACGATCGAGTGCTCGATGAGCCTGAATCCATTGTCGCTGTTCACGAGCTTGCTGATTCATCCGTCAATCTTGTGGTCAGGCCATGGGTGAATAGTGAGGACTATTTGTCGGTTCGATGGGATTTAACTCGAGCTCTGAAGGAAAAACTCGAGGAGGCTGGTTGCTCACTACCTTATCCGCAGAGTGATGTGCACCTGCATCAGCCAGTTATATCGGATTAAGCCTTTTACACTGAGCAGTGATAGATAGACCTCTCAAATCCAGTAGAACATGGAGATGTAGAAATTACTGGGGTGACTGTTAACGAAGACAGCACGACGATGAATTTCGAAGGAACGGTCGGTAAGTATGGAAAAATATTTGTTACGCACACGCTTTATGCTTTAGAAGGTGATAAGTCGCGAGGGAGCTTAGAGGGTAATGCACGGGCTATTTTGGAAGATGGGACATTGTTGTGGAGTCCATTGACTGGGACGTTTAGGCGTGAGGGTTCGGCCGCAAAATTCTTTTTTCTCGATTGTGTAAATAAGGGTGACCAGAATTTTGTGGTTTGGGACGTGGATATCCTGGGAAGAACAGGCAAGGTAAGGGTTTATTCCCTGCTTTGGGTGTTATTTCATTACGGGGTCAAGTCCGAAAACTATTCCCTCGGTTTGATCCGAAACATTGGTGCTAGGCGTTGCGCTTAAGGGCACCTCGGTTGAGATTCAATCTCATTCTCAATCTCTTCCTCGCTTGTTATAGAGGTCAGGAGTAAGTCGCGAGTGGGTTTGACGGCGCCAAAAGTGATATCGGGCTTACCAAAAGAAGAAGCGGATGGCATTTTGCGTCTCGGTGACATCCCGTTGAGCCAGATGGTCGAATTAGTTCGCATAGATTTGCCTGCCGAGCGAGCAGAGCCCCTGCTCGAACGAGGTGTGCTGCCTGGGTGCCGGATTTGTCCAGTGCGATCATCACCTACAGGGGATCCGATAATATCGGTGGACGGGTCGCTATTGGCACTTCGGCGCGAGACGGCAAACTGTTTGTGCGTGCGTCTTCTAAGCGACGTCTCCTAAGAGATCTAATAAGTTACGAATCCCTTGCGTGACCTCAGTACCACGCCGGAAGGCGCCACCCTTACGAGATCTCAGGTCGAAAATGAAGTCCGCTCTCCCCTAATTGCCCTGATTGGACCACCGAATTCGGGAAAGACTACACTCTTTAACCGCCTGACCGGGCTTCGTCAGAAGGTGGCCAACTACCCGGGTGTCACTGTAGAAAAATACGTGGGCCAAGTCCAATGTGACCGCGAACGAACTGTGGAACTTGTTGACCTTCCAGGCGTTCATGGCTTTTCTGCCCGAACGCTCGACGAGCAAGTGACCAGGGATGTGCTAGAAGGCCACGTTGAAGATCTTCCGGCCCCCGATGCGGTAGTATTGATCGTCGACTCTACACGGCTCGAGAGTCAACTCATGTTAGTTGAGCCAGTACTGAAGCTCGAGATTCCGACCCTGTTAGTGCTCAATATGTGGGATGAGCTAGAAGAGCGTGGCGGAAACTTGAACGAGATGGAGTTAGCTGACCTGCTGGGCGTTGAGGTCGTCAAGACCAATGCGCGCGTGGGGCTAGGGGTTGAGCGGGTTAAAGAGTTTCTGTCAGGAGTCGAGATTCGCGAACGAGGCCTACCTCCTCCTGTGCGTGTGCTCAGTAATGTACCACGTGGTGTTCCATTACCCATGATAGACGTATTTACCGCCCGCCGCAGGCATTTAGATAAGGTAGTGGACCGGGCCAGCTTTGTTTCGCCAGGCCCCTCGCGGTCGACCGCTGCGCTCGATGCAGTGTTCCTGCATCGGATCTGGGGCCCACTCGTCTTCTTGGCAGTCGTGGTTGTTGTTTTTCAGTCGATCTTCACATGGGCCGTGCCACTGATGGATGGAGTAGAGCTCCTGATCACAAGTTCAGGGGAGTGGCTAGCTAGCAAGCTCGCTGATGGATGGTTTCAGTCTCTGCTAATCGATGGCGTGTGGGCTGGAGTCGGTTCCGTCGTGGTTTTCCTTCCCCAGATTCTTATCCTTTTCCTCTTTCTAGGTATTCTCGAAGATTCCGGTTACATGGCGAGGGCGGCCGTTATCGCAGACCGAGTCATGTATAGAGTCGGCCTGCAAGGGAGAGCGTTTCTTCCCCTCCTTTCTGGCTATGCATGTGCGATCCCGGCGATTTTGGCGGCGCGAACCGTAGAGAATGAGCGAGATCGCCTCGCTACGATTTTCATCACACCTTTTATGACGTGTTCAGCGCGTCTTCCTGTATATGCTTTACTAATCGCTGCATTTATCCCGGAGGGCCGTTTGTTAGGGCCGTTCCTGGGTTATCGGGCGGCAGTGCTGCTCGGGCTTTACGGTCTCGGTATTATAGCGGCAGTAGTCACCGCATTTCTCCTAAAAAGAACGCTTCTTCGGGCCCAGCCCGGATCGTTCGTGATGGACCTCCCATCGTACCGGTTGCCTTCGGCTAAATCCATTGGTCTCCGTTTACTGGACCGAAGCAAGATATTTCTGAGGAGAGCTGGTAGGGTCATACTTGCTGTCACAATCGTACTCTGGGTGCTGACTCAGTTTCCGAGGACGGACGCCGGCCCACCCCTTATCGAAGACAGCGCACTGGGACGAATTGGTCAGGTTATAGAGCCTGCTATTGAGCCGCTTGGCTTTGATTGGCGGATCGGTGTCGGGCTGGTCACATCACTGGCGGCCCGTGAAGTGATTGTGGGAACGCTCGGGACCATTTACGGGGTTGAAGATGCGACTAATGACTCGATCACGCTCCAGGAAACACTGCGGCGCGACCTAACGCTCCCAGCCGCAATTGGGCTTCTGGTATTCTTCGCGTTTGCCCTTCAATGCATGTCTACAGTTGCAGTCATGCGTCGTGAGACGGGAGGCTGGAAGTGGCCAGCCCTCCAGTTCTGCTACATGCTTGCGTTGGCGTACTCAGGGGCATTCATTGCAGTGCGGATCTTCTAGCAGAATCTATTCGGTGTGTGGGAGACCCTCCGAACCAGCAGTCTAAAACAGTATCGTGGGCCTAAGGGCCTTGGTCTCTATTAAGGCTAGGACTCAGTTTTTGGTTTCAGTATAGACGCTGTCTATACTGAACGCGTTGCTCGCAGGACTTAATTCACAAATACCTAACTCTATTCCACAGCTTCTTTATTAAGGGAAGTCTGTAATGAAGCATATCCCAGTTGTTGCGTTAGCAGCTCTGATTTTGGCGCCCCTAAGCTTATCGGCACAGCAGTTAGGAATCGCGGCCCGGGCAGGAACAATCGGGGTGGGGGTAGAAGGTGCAGTGGGACTTGCTGATAGGTTGGTCATCCGCGGTGGGATTGGCTTTCTGCCTTTGGAGGTTGACCCCACAAGCCTTTGGGACCTGGGTGAAGGAATTAGCACGACCCTCAAGCTCCCGGATAAGTGGTACAATGCCGGTGTGGATTTATATTTGGGATCCACCTTTAGGATTGGTGGGGGCATGCTGTTCAAGCCAGACGATCCGACGATTTCAGGTACACTAACGGCGAGCGCATCAATCGATATTGGTGGTCAGACGTACACGGTAGAGGATGTGGCGGGTATTACCGGGAAGCTCGTATCTAAAGCTAGGGCACCTTACGTCCTGATCGGGTTCGGAAAGCACACGTCGTCAGGGATAGGTTTGTTCCTTGATCTAGGGATGGTGTTACTAGGTGACCCCGACGTTCAACTCACCGCGACTGGAAACTCTTCCCTTATAAACTCAAGTGATTTTGAAAGCAGACTGCGAACCGAGGAGCAAAGTCTTGAGAATAAGGCAGGTACCTACCTCAAGTATTGGCCGATAGTAAATCTTGGTCTACGAGTTGGTATTGGTGGCTAAGGTGACATACCGCCCGACGGGCGGTATGTCACCTTATAGATCACGATCCGCGAGGACTCAAGTTCTCAGTTACCTGATCCGAGAATAGCATTCGCCTCGCGAGTGATTTCATCCAGCTCAACGCGAAGTACTTCATGCCGTGCGATCGCGTCACGGCCGATCTTCATATCAACTCGCGCGGTCATCCCCTGTAGGTATGTAATATGATCTCTTAGCCCTGGACTACTGTAGCGGATCGGCGCTGTAATGAGCTTTTCCGCAATTGGGGCTATACGACGCTGTAGATTAGCATCACCAGTATCCTGTGAGCTTCGGACCCGCTCGATCAATGCGTCCACTTCCGCCACCATAGCGTTCATTTTCTTGTTATGCTCGTATTGCTCACGGAGGTCTGCGACAGTAACACCTCCTGCTTCTACACGTGGGTCAATGAGGACATTGATCTGCTGAGTCTGTGACTCACCTCCGACGCCCAGTCGCACCTGATATTGCCCAGGTGGTACGGGCAAGCCTTCGGTGTCGCGAACATTCCAGATCACACGATTGAATCCTGCACTAGTCGTTACTGAAGGCGCAGGTGCGCCTCCACCGCGTCGCCCAAAGCCACCACCACTGCCACCCCTTGGGGGTTGGGCGCTGCTATAAGAGTTCACGATAACCCCTGCCTGATCGAGGATATCTAGGGTGACCGTGCCCGAGGCAGGTGTGGGCAGATAGTAGTCAATATTTGGGCCAAGCAGATGGGCTGCTGTAGAGGTCCGATATCCATCCCTCGGAGCGAACAGGTGACTTTCGGAAACTGTCACCTCTGACGTGATTTGATGCAGTGCCGAAACATTGTCGAGAATCCAGATTGCGCGACCCTGAGTAGCGATCACCAAGTCCTTGTTCTTCACTTGGATGTCATTGATTGGGACGTTGCCAATATTCAAATGAAACGGCTGCCAGTTACCTCCATTGTTGAACGAGATAAAAAGGCCGAACTCCGTACCGGCATAAAGTAGTCCCTCGCGGTCCGGATCCTCACGCACGACCCTCGTCGGCCAGTCTGCTGGGATTCCATTATCACCAGTTGTGAGGCGTGACCAAGTTTGACCGTAGTCGTCAGTCCGATAGATATAGGGTGCGTAGTCGCCGAGTAAGTACCGGTATACCGCATAGTATGCTGAGCCTCGCCGGTGCGGTGAAATGTCGATCCATGCCACACGGCCACCCTCCGGAAGGTCGGGTGGTGTAATATCCTGCCAACTATCTCCGTCGTCTTGCGTGATGTGGAATGGACCATCATTGGCGCCAGTCCATATGACGCCCGCTTGATGAGGTGATTCTTGGATTGCGTAAAGCGTGCTATAGAATTCCTCACCCGTGACATCCCTTGTGATAGGTTCACCACTCGCACCCTGAGCATGCGGTGGAAAGGCCGTCAGATCCGGGGACATCGTTTCCCATGTGACGCCCATGTCACGAGAGCGGTGCAGGTACTGCGATCCGTAGTAGATGACACTGGGATCGTGCGGCGACAGTTCCATTGGGGATACTCGCTGAAAACGAAGGATCAGGTCACGGGCATCGTTACCGTAGAGAGACTCTGCTCCTACCCAGTACGGCTTAGACTGACCTGTTTCCCGATCTTGAACTGCAAACTGACCTTTGCAAGAACCATAGACGATGTTGGGGTACGTCGGATGTGGGACGACTGGTCCGGTCTCACAGCCCGGACCAGACCACCAATCGACGTTCCTCTCCCCCCCTTCTGCAACGCTCGAGAGAATGTGTGTGCCGTCGTCCTGCTGAGCTGCGTAGAGCCGATAAGGGAATCGGTCATCAAGATGGATACCGTAGATTTCTGAAGTCGGTTGGTTGTACTGCGTAGACCAGGTTTGACCTCCATCGTAGGAAACGTTTGCGCCACCGTCGTTTGCCTGGATCATCGTATTACCGTCATTGGGGTTGACCCATATGTCATGATTATCCCCATGTGGCGTAGGCATCCTAGTTACCGTCCGTCCTCCATCAGTCGATTTCCAGAAGCCCTCCGCACCAGTATATACGACGTCCGCATTTGTAGGATCAGTCCCGAGTGTTGTGTAGTAGAAGGGCCGTTGGATCATGGCACCCTCATCATTTACTAGCATCCAATTCTGGCCTGCATCATCGGAGCGATACAGCCCTCCTCCGGGCTTAGCCTCCACAAGTGCGTAGATACGATCTGGATTCGCATCTGTCACTCCCATGTTTGCTTTACCGATCAATTCTCTAGGGAGGCCGTTCATGATGTGGTCAAAGCTCTCTCCGCCATCGGTGCTCTTGTAGAAGCCACCCTCATATGAGCCGCTGATGATAGTCCAGGGCTTACGCTCGATGCGGTTCATCCAGGCATAGACCACACTCGGATTTCCAGGCTGAATCTCTACGTCCATTGCACCAGTGCTGTCCGAAACAAAGAGCGTGTTACGCCAGGTCTGGCCGCCATCAGTCGTCTTGTAGATACCTCGTTCGGAGTTTGGCTTGAACGCATCACCGTATGCTGCAACCCAGACCGTGTTCGGATCAGTAGGATGAATCTTCAGCCCCCCAATTTGCCCCGCGTTGTAGAGACCAGCGAATGACCATGTCTCACCCCCGTCCATGGTTTTGTACACCCCACGTCCGGTGGATACGTTGCTACGCAAACCATCCGAACCAGTGCCGAAGTAGATGATATCTGGGTCGGAGTCAGCTACTGCAATTGCCCCGCTTGACCCCACTGGAACTTGGCCATCGGTGATTGGCTCCCAGTTTTCACCCCCGTCGGTCGTTTGCCACAAACCGCCGGAAGCAACACCCATGTAGAAGGTCCGAGGCTGGGATGGTACGCCAGTTACAGTGGTCACGCGTCCACCCTGCAGGGGGCCTACCTGACGGTATAGCATCCCTTCGAAGAAGGATGGATTCACTTCGCTCATCATTGGCGCACTTTGCGACAATGATGATGCTGGCGTTAAGAGAAGCACTATTCCCATCAAGGTCACAGCAGCTCTTTTGTACATATCTCCGCTCCAAAGGGACGGTTGGTAATTAGTGAGTTTCGCGTCGACTCCATGTGGGATCGGTCGCAATAGACGCATTGTGACGCTGGGTGGTGATCCCGGCAAGGAGGGACTCGAGAAGTAGGCGTCCTCCGCAAAGCCATCCAGTCATATTCTTTCTTTGGTTTTTTGGCCTCCCGACGAACGGCTCAATCCTGGGACTGAATAAGATTGCTGCCCCGGACAAAATCATGGGCTAATACCTGATCAAGTTCACTGATTAAACGGTCTGCATCGCTCCCTGAGAACGACATTGGGGGCTTAATCTTGATAACGTTGTGATCAGGACCGTCAGAGCTCAGAAGGATACCCCGTTTTTTCAGGTACTCCACAACGTACTGGGCGATCTCTGGAGTAGGTTCGAGAGTTTCACCGCTGTCGACGAACTCAACTCCCAAAAATAAACCGCGACCTCGAACATCACCGATACAGCTGTGAGACCGCATCAGTGTATCAAGTCCAGTCTTGAGGGCTACTCCGACTGTCGCTGCATTGGCCTGAAGCTTTTCATCTTCCAGGATATCTAGAACTGCAAGGGCAATTGCAGCTGACACGGGATTCCCACCGAAGGAACTAAAGAACTCCATCCCGTTATCGAAGGCCTCAGCGATCTCTGGGGTCGTGACGACAGCGCCAATTGGGTGGCCATTTCCCATCGGTTTACCCAGTGTGACAATGTCGGGCAAAGCTCCTTGGGTTTCGAACCCCCACATGTGACTGCCCAATCGACCAAAGCCAACTTGAACTTCATCGGCTATACATAAAGCTCCGGCAGCCTGGGCGTGCTCATAAGCAGCGGTGAGGTAGCCTTGTGGTGGCTCTATCTGTCCAGCACAGGATAAGAGACTCTCAGAAAGAAAGGCCGCAGGGTGGTGGCCTTCCGAGTTTAGTTGCCGGAAGGCTTCACCGACGTCTGCTGCATACAGAGTCGCTCGTGATGGGTTGTCACAGCGATAGCGTCCCCGGAACTCGTCTGGTACCAATGCTGTTCGAGTCCATGGTGGGGGGGCATGCCCTCCGCTGCCTGTGAACTTGTAGTGACTGACATCGATGAGTCCTCGGGTGTTTCCGTGATGGCCACCCTCGAGCACGGCGATACCTGTGCCACCGGTATAGGTGCGGGCCATACGCAGAGCTAGCTCATTCGCCTCGCTGCCTGAGTTAACGAACAGGCAGACGGATAGCGGTTCAGGAAAAAAGTTAGATAGCCGCTCTGCGTACTCTATAATAGCGTCGTGTAAGTACCTTGAATTGGTATTTAGAACGCCCATCTGTCTTTGGCCGGCCCCAACCACGTGCGGGTGTTCATGTCCTACATGAGCAACGTTGTTTACGCAGTCCAGATAGCTTCGGCCTAGAACATCGAACAGGCAGGACCCCTTGCCACGCACGATATGGATTGGTGTCTCGTAAGAGAGGCTGAGATTAGGCGAGAGAACCTGCCTACGACGTTCGAAGAGCCCTTGGGGTTCTGTGTATGTGGTTTCTGAGGGCAGGCTTAAGATCAGGTTTGGGTCAGGACAAAATGATGCCCACACATCGCTGTCGCGGGGCAGTGCCACGCCGGGAAAAGTCCCTTCAAACCCCATTAAAGCGGTGATGATCTGGAAATGTAGGTGTGGCGGCCAATCCCCGTTTTCGGGATAGGTTCCAATCCGAGCGATGGGCTGTCCTGCATCGATAGAGTCACCTGTCTTCAGGTTTTCCACAGATGCTCTCTCTAAGTGTCCGTAAAGAGTCCAGAACAGCCCCGAGGGCGCACTGTGTTCAAGGATCACAGTTGGGCCATAGTCCAAACGATCTTGGTTTTCTCTGACGGTATGTACCCGACCGGCTAGAGGAGCATGGATCACCGTACCAGGTTCCTGAAAGAGGTCGATTCCAAGATGAATCGTGCGCCTTTCACGAGGATCCCCTAGTCGACCTTCAAACGCATCAGCAAGATAAAAGCCCCGGGGCTCCATGAAGCGTCCTATGCCCAGCGTTAGGCCATTAGATCGCATTCTTTGGGACACTCGATTGGTAAAATCTGCGGTGTCATCCGAATCCCTGCCGGTAAGGTCAGGACTTGAGATACTTAGATCCAGGATTCCCAAGGCATTTGGGTCTTCGGGTAGGGTCACCACATCTTCGAAACTCTGGCTCTCAAGCCACTTTCGGAGCTGAGCACTCTGGGAGCACGCCTCCAGACCGCAGGCTTGTCTTAGGGTTCCAGTGCTAACCTGCCGCGGAATGTCTGCGAGCAATGAAAGTGTTTTCCATGCGCCAGCTTCTGAAATCAAGTGATATGGGTCCGTATCCCCGTCGTTTCTTCGTAGCGAGGCTATGCAGACACTCTGTCCTAATCTTGCACAGACGAGCGTCATCAAAACATCTATCTCAATGTCTAGAAGTGGTTGGACGGTATAGTAGCCTCGGGTGATCTCCGAGGCGGCTAAGAGTGGGTCGGCGGTCCCGATAATGCCGTAAGCGATTGCGATCGCCAGATCAAAAATTCGCGGGGCGGAGTGAGCGTCTCCCAGGTCGATAATCCCGCTGATGCGTGTCTGCCCTTCGTTGTTGAGGGAGACGAGAACGTTGTGGTCGTTCACGTCTCCGTGGATAATCTGCGAGCCAAGACCTAGAAATTCTCGCTCGTTATCCAGGAAGTCCTCGAGCGTTAATTTGACGAGTGCTCGCTGTGGGCTGCCCAGCACGCTGAGGCTCTTTTCCATGATGTTTCCTGCTTGGCCCAACGCCCACTCAAAGTTGATTCTGGGTGGAGGGTGATCAGGGTAAGCTCCCAGCACACTTCCAAGTTCCGCCATCCGTTCACCGAGGTTCATTAGGAGTGCATCTGAGCGCGGGTTGATTTCCGCCAGTAGGGTTCCAGGTAGGAACTCAAGGAGCCTTAGTCGGTAGTGGTGCCCCTGTTGATTCTCGTGGATTATTAGACTGGTGCCAGAAATTGCTGGAATAACAGTTGGAATTAGGCCATTTGTGTCGTTACTGAGCCGAGTGATCATCTCGGTCTCGAACTCTAGAATCTCCTGGGCTTCATCAAGTGAACTAACTTTGACTACATGTTTCTGGCCCCCCGGAGATTTGAGGAGGAAGTTCTGGTCCCGGTCCCCTGGAAGAGCATGAAGGGTCCCCTCAAGTCCATAATACTCCTGTACTGAGTCGGTTACTTCGCTCTCACTGAGTTCGGGGGGTTCTTGGAGATACGTCATGTCTATGGCAATGCGACGTCAGGGTTAGTCAGGCTACAGATGCCGTGTTGAATGGATTCTCTGGGCGCGGAAGATGCTGGAGACCGTGGCCGACATCAATGATCGTTGACCTGTTGTCGGCTCTGACAAACTCGATGACACGCGACGGTACTTGAGTACGACGGATGGGTGTTCCTAGCACAAAGAGAGCGGTTGGTAGGGTCAATTCCCTCCTGGGCGACCCCTTGCCAAAGCCCTGTAATATTCTTCAACTAGTTCACGATATCCGTCGGGAACCTCATCAGGCCCACTCAGGGTGGTACTACGCTCAGCCGAACCTTCAACTTCACGGCGCAGACCGAATTCGAGCCGTTTGAGTTGATCGAGGATTTCTTGCTGGAGCTGCGCGACTTGAGAGGGGTCTGCATATATCCCTTCACGCTGAAACTGCTCCATAGCATCAAGTACCGCTCGGAGTTCCTGTGCAGGCCGCCCTACCTCTCTGAGCTGCTCTCGAAGAGCCCGAACCTGATTCCCCCTTTGGCCAAATTCCCGCTGTAGTTGCCGGATCTCCTCCGGGCTCAGTGGGCGTGGGTTTCCACGTGTAGGTGCACCAGCTTCAGAGTAACGCCCGTCGTAGTTGACCTGTCCATCCGGTCCACCACCACCAATCGCTCCAGACTGGCCTCCCAATTGACGGTTGCCCTGCTGCCCCTGCCCCTGCTGGCCTTGCTCACTGAGACGCCGGTCCATCGCTTCCATACCACGTACAAGATCGCGGGCTTCTTCGAGCGCTTCTTCAAGCGGGTTGCGCTCTTTCTGACTAGCTGCCCCTGCTGCTCGATCAAGTTCATCACGCAGAGCTTGGAGGTCGGCCTCGATGGTCAGTTCAAGTGTAACAGCCGATTGAGGATCCCATTGCTCAATCGTACCTCGAGAGTACTGCAGTTTCTCTTTTAACTTGGATTCACGAATGTGGTTGGCTCCATCTTGCAGTGCTCTCGCGGCCTCTGGGTTATCAGCACTGCTGCTTGTTGCTGAACGATCCAGTTCCCGTTCCAACTCTGAAACGGCCTCTGTCATCTGATCTTTACGTTCTCTGAGCTGTTCAATTGCTCTCGATCTTTCAGCTCCAGACGTAGGGATCTCTCGGACCTGCCGCTGAACGTCACGTTGCTGTTCTTGGAGTTGTTGAACCTGATTAATCGCAGTTTGGGCGTCACGGCGAGCGCGGTCTGAACGGGCCTCTTCAAGTTGCCTTCGTGTCTCCTCAAGTCTACGCAGCGCTGTCTGCGCTTCAGTGGTTGAAGTGCTGCCAGACTGAGAGGCCGACTGGCGCATTGCCTCGGCAGCCTGCTGAAGTTGACGGGCTGTTTCCTCAAGCTGCTGGTCGTTGTTTTCTCTTGCGAGCCGGAGTAATTGTCTCGCAGCCTCTTCAGTTTGCTCCGCTAATTCTCGTTGTGAAGTCCCTCCACCCGAAGGTGCTCCCTGGGGGGAGACCTGAGCACGGCGCCTCTGACGCTCAGCCTGTTGTTCTTGTCGCTGTGAAAGCTCCTTCAGCTTTTCGAGCAGTTCATCAAGTTCATTGTCCGCTTGGCGTTGAGCGCCGCGTTGGACGGTCTCATACTGGTTCTTAAGCTTATCAAGTTCAAGTTCAAATAGGTCAGCAAGATCTTCTGCGGCTGCTTGGCTACCACCACCACCACCCGGTTGCTGCTGCTGTTGGGTAACGTAGCGCTCGTAAGTTTCCTCAGCTTGCTGCACATATCGTAAGGCAATCTGTTCGTCTGGGATTGCTTCACGTAATTCTTCCGTATCGAGGTCCTTCTGCGCATTGGTCATCGCTTCAACTGCTTTTGGCAGGATCGAAGAAACATCAATGAACCCAGGATCTGTGCGGGTCAGCCCTCGGTTCTCCATTCGCTCCAGCAGTGTGCCAATTTGTTCCCTGAGACGACCCTGTGAGAGTGAAACACTGACCACGTTCTCGCTAAACTCTTCTGGGTCGTAGCTGTCTCTTTGGCGAATGAGATTGAAAGTTGCAGAAATGATCTGCCGCTGTAGCTGAGAGAGCGCTGTCTCGGGTGTTTGGCCACCACCACCTTGTTGTTGCTGTCCGCCACCCTCCTCTCCCTGCCGGTAGGCCCGTTCTAAAGGGCGTATGTTAAGGAAGAACATGTCACTGGCTACCGCGCGGGTGCCTGAGATAGTTCGGTTGTCACGCACAAGAGCGTAATAGGCGATCAAGTCTCCTGGCTCGAGTTCCTGCTCTTCGAGGAAGAGCGTATGGCCGGCTGACACCTCTGGCAGCGGCACGCCAGATCCCTGAAATAGCGGGACCGTATCCTCTTTTTCCCCATTTACGGAATAGACGATCCGTACGTCACCAATCCCATAATCGTCATTTGCACTGACTTCCAGATAAACCTCTTCGATTGGCGAAGCCGCGACGTCTCGACCCGGCTTAGAGAAGTGTATAGAAGGTTCTTGATCCGTAAGGAGGTCAATCCTGTATTCGGGGGAAGCCGGAACTAAATCACCATTCTCTCGGGCAAGCTGGATAGAGTAAAAACCTTCCTCGCGCACTGTAAGGCGGGCGAGGAAGGTGCCGTCCTCTTCCAAGCTGAGATCCTGCGCCTTTTCCCCGTCTATGAGAAATTGTCCACCTAAAGTGACCATCGTCGGATGGATGCGGACCTCTACCAGTGTCCCTGGCAGCGCTGCTATATCTCCGCCATCCTCACGGGTACGTGGTTCGAGTCCGGTATACCTGGGGAAGTAGTACGTCAGATCAAGTTGATCGACGTACGGAAGGTCTGCTACATCGATTGAAAATGTTTCAGAACGAACCCCTGCTGCTTCAACAAAGTACTCGGTCGGATCGTTGACTCCGAGCAACAGAGCTTCAAAATCTCCCGATTCAGTGGACAGCATGGTGATCCGCTGAAAAGTTTGATCCGGGCCTTTGCGTGTGAAGATGGACACATCACTGGACTCAAACCCTCTAAGCATTGCGGTCACCAGCTGGTCAGATCCTCGGGCGATGGTTGTATCACCAGGTTGGATACTAACTTCGTAAGGGTTCACCGCCGCTGCAGCTCTGGTCGGGAGAAGCAGGGCGGCCAGCCCAAGCCTCAAGTGGATCGGACCGAGCAGCACTAATGAGAGGCCAAGTACTGCGATTCCAGTGATGACCCCAGTCAGTCTATAAAAGGCACTCTGTTCGACGCGTCTTCCGCCCTTGATCTTCCGGGCCCTGGTGAGCGCGTTCTGGACCAGCTGATCTCTCAATGCTGGCGAAAAGATTTTATTAGGGGCCTCAATCGCGGTGACGACTGAATGTTCGAGTGACGGTTCGTGTTCCTCCAGGTAAAGCCCAACCTGCTCATCACTCACCCGGCGGAATAAATGGCGCAGGATGAACCAATAAGTGGTCGCTGCTAGTGTGCCCCAGGTGAGTATTCGAAGCCAGATTACAGAGGGGGCCGAAAACCGCATCTGCTCAAGGCTGAGCGCAGATACTAAGAGTACCGCTCCAGTGATTGCAGCGATCCGAGCCAGGCCACGGAGAAAAATTCGGGTTCTCCAGCGCCGGCGCACACTCCTGACGACTGTCAAGATTCTGCCCTGTGCTATCCGTCTGCCGGAGTCCCTCATTCGCCTCTCCTTAGTCGTTCTGGCTCAACCTAGGGGCTGATAAGGCATGCCACCACAGGATAGCGGTCTCTCTTTATTACGACTCGGCCTTTAGAGGTTTGTGGCTAGGTCGTCATCAGCGTTGCAGCTGCAGTTCGACGGGACACCCAGTTCGACATGAGTGTTTCTGCCGCCAGTAAGCCGAATACTACAATGAGCATCCATCTCCAGAGGGCCTGTCTCCGTTCTTGATCTTCCATTTGGAGGTCAGTCGCTTGGATGAATCCCGGTGCAGCGTCAGGGTTTGGCGCAGACGACATCACCTGAGCTGCTAGTTCCTCTGGATCCAGAGTAGTGAGATTTGACTCTTCCAGTTCAACATTGACTGCGACTACGAACGGGCGTTCGGGATCGGAGCCGGGTGGTCGAATGGTATAGAAGCCGCTCTCATCTAGTGCTAGATATCTAGATCCGTCATCGGAGGAGAGATCGACCGATTGCCCCGAGGGTGTAAGAGCGACCTGGTCCCTACCGTCTGAAAACTCTGCTGATTCTGCTGAGACCAGGCCTGCACTCTCTAGTGCCGCAGGGTCGGCAAGGTCGAGGACTTGTCCAACCGTGAACCAGGGAATCGCCTCAGTGCGCCCACCGATGTACTCAGACACTCGATGGATGAATGGCAAATAAACTGGTTGGAGGGCCAGGTCATTCCAGAACGAGTCCAATGTCGATGTCCAAACAAGCACTGTACCGAGCCCGTATACTTGTTCAGCAAAGGCTATGGATCCGTCATCAAATCGAGCAAGGACGCTCGCCGAGTCAGAGAGTACGAAGTTACGAGCGCGGAAAAAACGTGCACCAGTGAAGTCGCCACTCCGAGGGCCCGAAAAAGGCTCAAAAACTGGGTGCCCATACTCAAGATGCCCAAGCCGTCCCCCACGTCCCTGGAGGCGATCCTGAGGCTCACCGGCGGCACCCGGAAGAAGATCCTGCCCCGAGGCCGGCCAGCTTGCTCTTTCACCTAAAACAACGAGAAGTCCACCACCTGCCTGAACGAAATTCCTTAAGCGTTCTGCCGATGCCCCATCGATCTTGGCGTCGTTGATAATTACGGCATCGGTGTCATCTAAATCTTCTGCCCGGATATTGTTGGTTCTTCGATGGGTCAAGCGGAACCGACCATCGTCCGAGATCTCTAATGCTCGACGCAGGTAAAGGCTTGCGTCCGTGCTCCCACCGCTTCCATCGATTATGAGCAGGGACAGGGCTGTCCCAGGTGAAACAACAAAGTTCCTCACGTCATCAGCGGTGAGTTCGTCAGTAGGAATGCGGATTGAGCCTCGAGTGTGAGGCTGTGAAACTGTAAATGGTTGGAACGTGACTGACGTGGCCCCATTGGCATCGAGTGTTATGGCTCGGGTCTGAATTTCTTGCCCGTCTAACTCAAGGCTGACATCTACCTCACGGGCATCCACCCCTCCATTACGAGCTATGCGGGCAGTGGGTGTGATCCGTTCACGTCCTGAGACTGCCTGGCGGATCAAGTCAACATCTGTCACTTGGATGTTGTCCGGAGGATCTTCAGAAAGTTTGATTGAGATGACCTTGGCGTCATCTGGCAAATACACACCTTCATCGCCGGCCCATCCTATGCGTTGAAAGTCTGAAAGCAGATAAACTTCACCCATGGGTAGCTCTGATTCTTCCAGCACTGTTTGGGCGACTTTGAGAGCAGGTCCAAAGTTGGTTGATGACGAGCTGATACTGAGGGTATCTAGTGCTGTGTTGAGCCGAAGGCGATCCCCTGTCGAGCGAGTAACCACCCGAGCTCCTTGCCCAAAAACCACTAGGCTTGCCCGGTCCAATGGTCCGAGCTCAGCGAAGATCTCGCGAGCTTCGTTGAGCGCTCGAGTGAATTGGTCACCGATCTCCATGCTATAGGACTGGTCGAGCAGAACAACGATCTCTCGTGGTCCTGAGGCAGCTCCTAGGCTCAAATCGCTCCTATCAAAAAAAGGGCGCGCAAATGCTAGTGCGAGAAGTGCGAGGGCAAGCGAGCGTAGGGCGAGGAGTAGCCAGTGTTGAATACGTCGTCGTCGCTGTTCCTGGAAGGGAATCCTTTCAAGGAACATCAGCGAGGGAAATGTGACTACGTTCCGGCGTTGCCGGCGTGTCAGGTGCACAAAGATAGGTACTACGATACCGGCTAAACCAAGCAGAAACAGCGGTACAAGGAAGGCTAGGCTCATCGCTTGCGAGTCCAGCGTTCACGGGCTAAGAGGTACTGGAAAAGTGCCAAATCGAGTGGCTTGGAAGTATCCAATAGCACGTAATCGATTCGGTTCTCAGTTAACCGGCGTTGCACCGATTCCACATGTTCGGCAACAAGGCGTTTATAGTCGTCCCGCAGCCGGTTTGGTATCACTGGAATTTGTTCCCGCGTCTCGAGGTCTTCAAAGCTAGATGACTCTTCGAATGGAAAGCTTAATTCAGCAGGGTCGAGTACGTGAAACACGATCACGTCATGCCCACGGGCACGGAGTAGGCTGATTGAGTTGAGGATCTCTTCGGGACGCTCGTACAGGTCGGATACGATGACGACGATGCCCTTACGGCCGAGTAGCTCAGTGATCTTGACTAGAGGTTCTCTGAGACTGCCAGCTCGGCCCGCGCTTGCTCGGTCGAGTAAGTGCAGGATCGTGTCCAAGTGTTTCATCGCCGGGGGCACGTATTCGACTATGTCGTGATCGAAGGTCACGAGGCCGACACGGTCTCTTTGCCTATTGGAGAAAAACGTAAGACATGCTGCCAAATACCTTGCATAATCCAGCTTCGAGACTTCGTGGCTCCCGTAGCTCATCGATGCAGAGACATCTAGGAGGACACTGAAATTAGCGTTCGTATCTGCTTCAAAAAGTTTGATATAGTGACGGTCGGATCGGCCGAATAACTTCCAGTCGATGCGTCGGACATCATCACCGGGCACGTATTGGCGATGTTCTGCAAATTCGAGGCTGAAGCCCAGATATGGTGAGCGATGAAGGCCAGTTAAGAATCCATTCACTACGGTTCTGGCCAAAAGTTCCAGGTTGCTGATCCGCGCCAAGACCGCTGGATCAAGAAACTGTGCTCCTGAATGAGATCCGCGCGCAACCGCCACTTCCTACATCCCTGAGGACGGCAAGGGCACAGCATCTAACAGCTTGTCAACGATTTCCGCAGAGGTCCGTCCCTCCGATTCAGCATGGAAGTTCTTTAGCACGCGGTGGCGGAGTACCGGGTGAGCTAACGCCCGTATGTCCTCAAAAGAGACATGATAGCGCCCCTGTGTGATTGCTCTTGCCTTTGATCCAAGTACTAAATACTGTGCTGCACGAACCGACGCGCCGTACGCGACCCATTTGTTGACAAAGTCAAGGGAGTTTCCGTTAGCGCTCGGGCGGCTGGCTCTAGTCAATGCTACAGCATACCTGAGGACAGATTCCGATACAGGAACGCGTCTTATGAGTTCCTGAAAGGCTACCAGGTCGGGGCCGGTCACCGCGTGGCTGAACTCCGGCTTCAATATGCCGGTTGTTGTCCTCACAACTTCTAGTTCCTCGTCCTCCGCCATGTGGTCTATGATGATCTGGAACATGAACCGATCAAGTTGAGCTTCAGGAAGAGGATAAGTTCCCTCGAGCTCAATCGGATTCTGGGTAGCGAAAACGTAGAATGGTTCCTTGAGGTCGTATGTGCGTCCCTGCACCGTCACTCGGTGCTCTTGCATCGCCTCGAGTAGGGCAGCCTGGGTCTTAGGCGGTGTGCGGTTGATCTCATCAGCAAGGACAATATTCGCAAACACCGGCCCTGGTGAGAAAACCATCTCTCGTCGGCCTGTGTCGGCTTGTTCTTGGATGATGTCTGTGCCGGTGATATCGGATGGCATCAAATCTGGAGTAAACTGGATCCGTGAGAAATTAAGATCGACGACTTGAGCGATCGTATGGATCAATAATGTCTTGGCGAGACCGGGCACACCGACCAAAAGACTATTCCCACCAACGAAGAGTGTAAGCAGGACTTCCTCGATTACGTCCCCCTGACCGATGATGAGCTTTCGAAGCTCACTCAGGATTTGCTCCCGTCCATTTTTCATGCGTTCGGCGAGTGCTATGTCGTCGGCGTTATCGAGGGCAACCGTTCCGATGGCTTTGTCCGCCAAGGCTGTCTCCAGTTCAAGTGGGGCTCACGAGGCCCCGATTAGTCGTTCAGCAAGCAGTTCCGCGCAATAGTAGTCCGATCATTAGTGCGTGTGCCCATATACGATATAGTTGACTCCAAGCTTGTACGCTTCATTAGACAAGTCGATCGGATAGTATCCCTGATCCGAGTATTCCCAGTACTCTGCGATGTCGTTATTGAAGTTAAAGACCACCATCAGTCGCTGTGTTGGGTCGTTGTCTTCAAATATCCCATACCATTGCGGGTTTTGTGGTCCGTAGGGCGGGATCACCTTCAGTGGTTCGATCTGGAAGAATGAATCGAAGACGCGATGATCGTGTTCGAGCGGAGTGAGTGAAAGACCCGGCAACGCCCGTTCCATGTGGTAGGCAAAATTTGCCCATTCGTTACCGCGTTCATTGCGAGTGTCATCCACTATCAAGAATCCGCCCTTCAACAAGTACGTGCCAAGGCCTGCGACTTCTTCTTCAGTTGGGTTCCAGCTACCAACTTCAACGATGTACGCGATTGGATACTTGAAGATTTCGGGGTCATTCAGGCGGAGGATGTTAGAGCCCTCAGTTTGGGAATCGACGAACGTTGTCTCTTGGATGATGTTGAGAAAGTTCCGTTCAGCCCTGGGATAGTCGTGCGCCCAAGCAGGCTCACGTCTCCGGGAGAACCCCGAAGACCCTCGCCCGACATCGTATTGCACTCTGAAGAAGTGATATTTGCCGTCGTAGGGTGAATTGGTGTCACTGTAGGACTGCAGATTCCCGATTGAGAGTTCCGGTGTTCTACTTCTGCCTAGGTCGCTCGCAATCCAACCAACCCCAGCTCCTACGAAGAGCAGGGCCACCAGCAATCTAGTACCCTTACTAATCATGATGCCCCCATTAAGCCAGATCGCAGGATGAGCAGAAGTTCAAGGGCAGCGTCAAAGTTAGGGGCGATTTCGAGTGCCTGAAGCACGGCGCTGCGAGCGCCCGGTAGGTCACCTGACTCCTGGTATGCGATCGCTAGTGCGTAGAGTGCTTGGGCCTTGTCCGTTGGATTCAAAGCGACGACGGCGGCCCTCTCGCGCGACGCCCGGGGATAGTTGCCAACTTCTGCGTGGAGTGTTGCTAGTCGCTTGTGAAGTTCTATTTCATACGGCCATACTAGTACTGCTTTATCAAGCGCAGCTGCCGCTTCTTTAGGGCGGTCCAGTTGTTCCAGCACGTCCGCGTGCATCGTATAGGCGTCATAGTTCGATTCCGATCTCTGAATGAGCTGTGACAGAGCCTGCTCTGCGCCAGTAGGATCACCGACTCCGTTGTAGGCTTGGGCCAGGTACCAATACGGACTGTCCGGTCCTCCATAGTTCGGGAAAATGTTGCGCGCGGCCTCTAAGTGGGGCTGAGCGTCGGTATACCGTTCTTCTCCAACGAGTGCTGCGCCGAGCCTGAGTCTTACGATGAAATCACCAGGGTGCAGGTTTGCCCAATCTTCAAGTGCGGTGATATCCGAGCCGGATAGAGGAGCCTCTCCTATTTCTGTCAGCCCGCTCAACGGAGTGCGGAAACGATCCTGCAGGAATTCTTCAAATTCCTGGTCGAAATCCTCGAGATCTATGCTGAGTAAAGACTCAAAGAGTTCCGCTGTGGTTTCACCACGTTTGTATCCTTCCAGCATGTTTCTGATGGCGGCGAAGCCGTAACGATCCTCAATAACCTCAAAGACTAGGGACGATTGGTAGTAGGAGAAGATGACCTGCTGCGGATAATCAGGTCGCATGAATCCATCATTAAGCTCACTGACCTTCTTGAGGTTCCCGTCTGCTAACGCCCGCAGGAACGGAATTGTGACCTGATGACCCCACCCCTGTCGGGCCTTCCGTTGTTCGTGAACGGCAAGCCCTTCGGAAAACCATCTGGGTACGCGATTATCAGAGATTGCTAGGTGAAAAGTGTGCGAGAGTTCGTGCCAGAAAACTGATGCCCAATTGTAATCCCCTCGCGCGCGCGCACCAGGCGAGTCCATTACCAAAACACGGCCGAAGCTTACACCGAGAGCACCCAGACCGGCTTCTCCAAGGGTTCGAACTGAGAAATCCGCATGGCTCGGAAATAGTTCAGCTCGCACAGGTAGTAGGGGTTCGCTGCCATAACGACGAGTGAGGCTCTCGTACGCTTCCTCAGCAATGGGAGCTAGATACGTTGCTAGTAGGTCAGATTCAGTTCCATGAAGAAAAAGCTCAAAGTGATCAGTCTCATGGATTTCGAAACGCTCAAAGGTATCGAGCAAATCAAGACTATTCTTAAACCAAGGGTTGTAAGGGTCTCCTTCGAAAGCCCGCATGAGGTGAGTTCTACCTTGCTCTACATCTCCCAGGCGAAGTTCGTTCATTCCCAGGAGTCCCCACGCGGTCCAAGAGTATGGATCAAGTTCGACTGCTGCCTCAGCCCTAATCACTGCGTCACCATACCGGCGTGTCTGTACGGCTAATTCGGCCAACTTGGCGTCGAGCCCAGAGTACCTCGGGTTCAGTTGCAGCACTCGTCCTCGGATTTCCTGGAATTTTTCAAGATCACCCCGGAGCAGGTATGTACCAGCTAAAGCTGTGAGCGCGACAAGTGAGTTTGGATTAACAGCCAACGCTATTTGGGCTTGCTCGTAGGCATCCTGGTACCTCTCTCGCGTGAGATGTTGGTACGCCAGTAGCGCGCGAGCCTCCAGATGATTCGAATTAATTTCGAGCAGCTGTCCAACAACCCTTCCCGCATCTGACGTGCCATCAAATTCAAGCGCTTTCGCCAGACCCAGAAGTGCTCCCGGATGTCTCGGATTTACTCCTAATACTTTCTCGAACTCACTTTGCGCATCGGTGCTCGAGTATTTCTCTAGAAAGAGTTCTCCAACCCTGACCCTTGGTTCGTGCCACGTGGGAGCGATGTTTGCTGCCTCATCAAAAGCGCGTAGCGCATCCTGGAACAGGTCGGGGTTAGTTCGGCCCAGGTAGCGCACAGCACGCCCTACTGCTACGAGTTCGGTAGCGCTAAGCCTTCCGTCAGCGGCGTTATAGATGTCGATGAAGCGATCGAAGCGAGTCATCGCCTCATCGATCTCACCTCGAGAGAAAAGCAGCTCTGCTAGATTAACCTCTGCCGTGAGAGCATCTCTTGCATTCGCATCGATGGATTCTTGAAAGGCTGTAGCCGCCTCTTCAAGCTTTCCTCCGATCACTAGGATTTCCCCTAGCGTGTTTGAGAATGCACCTGGGGCAGGAGCTTCACGTGCGAGAAGCTCAGAAGCATCATACTCCCCGGTGGAGAGTAGGGCCTGAATCAAGTCATGTCTGACGTCATAAGAGGACGGGTCATTTTCGAGTATGGTACGGAACGCGCGGGCTGCGTCTTCATATTGCCCGGCTTGCAGTGACTCGCGTGCTTCGGCGGTCGTTTGCGCCTGGAGAGAGCCGGCCGTTAGAACACTAACGAGTATAAGTGCGGGATGGCGGATCATACTCCGTTACCCTCTTTGGTGCGGATTTCCCTGTTCTTGAGAGCTAGCTCAACAAGCAGTTCCTCTATAGCTGCCATATATGCTTCTTCCTGCATAGCGTCACGGAGAACCCTGAGTTCGGTAATGCGAGCTTGGATCTGACTGCGTTCTTCGTAAAGTCTCACGAGTTCAGGGTTCCGGGTAAGCTCTTCCTCTGTTACCGAGATACCACCCAGTTGAAACCTTGCCGCGAGGGAGCCGTCAAGCTCGTTCAAGCCGACCTCTTCGCTTCCTGTGCCATCCCCATTGTCATCCAGTACAGCATGTTCTGTAAGAATCTCGTTCTCATCTTCATAGAACCGGATGACCTCTTCACGAGCGTACTGATAGGCTTCTAGTAATGAGACTCTTTCGTCCTTATCCAGATCAGCACTCTCACCTGTGATCGCCTCAACAAAGAACTGCGCAAACTCTGTCGCATTCCGCTCGCGTTGGGTACGGGTAGCTGTAATGATGATCCGGTTAGGGCCGGATAGGGGTTCGAGGAAGCCACCGCTAGCACTGCCAGTATGTACCAGCGCTAGGGTCTGCGATGGGAATCCTGCTAGTGCTAGCTGTAAGTCGCTCGGTACCAGGTCGGGGCCAGTGATGTTAAATCGAGGCTCAGTTTGGCCAGAAGTTCCGTGTCCAATGAGAATGACAAGAAGTCGATCCGAGGGTCCTATTTGCTGGGCTATCGTGCTTAGGTGGCTCAGAACGTTGGCTCGTGTCGACTTATCAGTGACAAAGTCAGGAGCAGACTCTGGTCTCTCTCCGAGATAAGTGACATGCTCTGCGAGCATGCCATGTTTCGTAGTAAAAGCCTCTCTTAGAGCGACGGCTTGGGTATGGAACCGATCTCGGTAGTCGGCATTACCACCGAGTCCGACTACGATCAAGGCATGAGTCCTCTCCTGGGCACTTGCCTGCTCAAAAGATGCCCCAGGAAGACACATGAATGCTAAGACTGAGCCAAAAAATGCTAGTGAATCCTGCGGTCTAATCAAATCAGTCCCCGAATTCTTCGAAAGCCCCACTCAGCGCCCATCAACATCAATAGGAGGAAAAACAGAAACGGCATATCCCAAAGGTCTAGCTCTTCGGTCAAAGTGACTCCGGCGCCCGTCACACGAATATCTTCCGGAAGACTCGAAACATCTTCGGAAGTATAGAACCGACCTCCGGTCTCATCGGCGATCCGGCGCAGCGTCTGCGTACGCCTCGACGCACTGAAGTATTCGTCGTCACTCGGGGCCGTATAGAGATAGGTTTTGTCCGATCCGAGAGTCTCTCCGTTCCTCTCAGCCGTCACTTCAACCTCATACTCACCTTCTTCTAGCGGGCGAAACTCTACCGAGTACTCACCGTCCCTTTGGACGGTCCAACTGACGGGGAGCTCCTCCACTGTGCCTGTTGGACTTGTGATTCGCGCCGTCACAGTTGCGTTGTTGACCTCGATATAGCTCGAGTCACCTACGTTCGTTACAAGCTGAACGGTCTCTCCTGGTTCTACCTGTTCCCGGTCCGTTACTGCTTCTACGGCTTCTGGAACACCATCGACAAGCCACCTGATCATCTGTTGCCAGAAAATTTCATGACTCTGATCCTCGAGCGGGACATCGGCGTGCATTTGCCAGAGCCAAGAATCCTGTATGGTAAGAGCAATAGATTTCCCACGACCATATCGTTGGAACGCGAGCACGATCTGTTCAAGACCAAGTTGCTCCCCTGAACCAGACAAGAGTGTCGTAGCACCAGGACGGACCTGGGAGATTGGATTGACGGTGGTGACTGTGGGAAGCGAATCCCATCGTTCACGCACCTGGTCCTGTTTCACCCCGAGAAGCACCGCGGGATGTGTTAGTCCAGCAGGTGTTGGGGTCACCTCTACTTCCGCGAAGAATCCCTGAGGGTCATCTGTGGGGGAGGTGAGAACCACCGGCATCACTTCCTCCACCGGGGTACCCTGCCAACCTCCCTCTGCGAAAGCTCCATGGCCGCCGAGCAATAATAATCCCCCACCTCTTTCGGAGACGAAGTCCGCGATCATTTGTAATTGGTCATGCGTGAAGAAAGATGCTTCAACACTCCCAAGGATGAGTGCCCGATAGCGGTACATCTCTTCACGGCTAGTGGGGAAACCGAACTCCAGTTCACTGCTATCGTCTACATCCAATCGCAGAAATTTGCTTTCCGCAGTCCGCTGTAGGACTACGAGCTGGATGTTTTCATCTTCCTCCACTGCACGCCTCATGAACTTTACTTCGAAGCGAGGTTCTCCTTCGAAATAGAGGACTTTTTCACGTTCTCCTCTAACTTCGATTTGCACCGAGCGAGCGTTATTTCGATTCACCCGTTCCCCTGGTTGAGGAGGAATACGGAAGCTCACACGTCGAGGACCTACTCCCTCCAACTCGAAATAAATTCTGGCTACAACCGGTTCTCCATCTGGCCCAAGCTCAACCATTTCTTCTGCGATAATCTGAAGTTCGTCCTCAACGATCAGGAGAACTGTGCTGTTTTCGAATCCCGTCTGGGTAATTACCGCATCAACGGTCAACGAAGATCCCTCTAACACAGCCCTTGGCATCTCGATCCGTGCGAGCTCGATATCGGGGGTGATGCTCTCTTCTCCAAGCCCAACTGTGAAAACCGGAACACCTGCGGCCTGTAGGGGCACCAATGATTCAGCAAGGGGTTGGTTGTCATTGTCAGCCCCATCTGTAATCATGACCAGTCCAGACAGTGGCACACCTGAAAGTTCTTCTCTCGCAACATCGAGTGCCCGAGATAGGTTCGTGTGTGTGCCCTCGTAGGCTAGTTCCGACGGACTATCGATTCGGCCGGCGACATCAGAGAAACGAAAGAAGCGAAGGGTGAAACGATCGGAGAGTTGCCTGAGGAGTTCACTCTCATCGGAAGCGAATGCCTCATTAATGAAAGAGTTTCGTGACTCACCGTTCTCATCCGCGAGCAACATGCTTTGTGAATCGTCTATTAGGATTCCAACAAAATTCTGTTGTGGGACCACAGTCGACAGAATCAGTGATGGTTGGAGAAGGCAAACGATGATGACTGCAAGTAGCAAAACCCGAAGTCCTGCCATCACGCCGCGGTCCGTAACCGTGCTTTTCCCTTGGACAATCGTGTAGCTGGTGACAGTAGCTGCGCCTAGGAGTCCGGCAATAATAAGCCATAGGCGCACCGACATCGGTGCTCCAAATATGAAGTCACCCTGCTCGAAAAAGAGCGGGGGATATTTGAACAGGAACTCGAAGATACGTTCCATCTGCTTCGCCTCAGTGACTCATCGCGTAGACGATCATGTTTGCTCCCATCTCGTACGCGTACGTCGAATATTCCAGAGGGTAGCGCGGATCTTCAGCCCACTCCCAAGCATCACCGAGATCCGTGTTGAAGTTGATGATGACCACAAGACGTCCAGCTTCATCATAGATGCCCTTAACATAGGGGACGCAGCCATAGCATTCGGCGGGGTACATGGCGCGCCCAATGGCGGGCACCTGTTTCACTTCGTCAATGTCGTAGTAAGCCGAGTAGATGGGGTGATCAAGGGTGATGTCGACAATCGGGTGGTCAGGGTAGACCCGGCGGATATTGTACTCGAAGACATCCCATTCGCGCTGACCCCAGAAGTCGTCCACGATCAAGAATCCCCCAGCATCCAGATAATTTTTGAGCCCCTCAACCTCTGGGTTGGTCATATCCATGCCGCCGACTTCTACAGCGTAGATTATTGGGAAACGCCGGAGTATCGGGTCGTCGAGCCTGATAGCGTTGTCCCAATCGTAAGCGTTAAGTCGGACTAGGCGCTTCAGTACCACCAAGAACTGCTGGTCCCCCTTGGGATAGTCGGTCGCCCATGATTGCCCCCAGCCGCGGCGACCCCAACCCGAATAAATGGCACGGGTCCAGTAGAAGGGATAACGACCAGGTATTTCATTTGGATCCATGCGCGGGCCACGAGGGTCCATAAATGAGGGGCGGCCCACCCTTGGCGGGGCTTGCTGGCTCATAAATTCCGCACCTGGCGGAGTAAGGTACGCAGTTTCTTCCACCGAATCGGGTGCGCACCCTGTATTTAGCATGGTGAAGAGTACCAATGCTAATAGAGAGAAATGGAGAAATGAACGGCTCATCAGTTGCTTTGTTTAGGTCCTCGAGAGCGGCAGGATCGCTGGCTAATCTTTATGTTGAGGGAAATTCTGGTCGCTTCTCTGTCCTCGTACGCTCTGCCCGAGTTTTACCCCTCTGGGGTCGGACTCAGCTGTGCCTGAGCAGTGACGTAAGGCTCTCCACGCCCAAGCGCAAATGGGAGGGGTATGGCCAGGATGGCTTCGGTTTTCTGGCAGCGTTCGAGATATGGGTATCGTGTATGAGTAAGTCAGTCGGGAAAGTCGATCTATTAAGACGTAGGTTGAGTGATCTTCTCACGTCAAAAATCCTGATTCTTAAAGGTTCAGAGGCCATGTCTGTCGGATCTTATGAGCGAATCAGAGATTATTGTGATCGACATGCTTGGTTTCACGAAAGAACAGGAGCTTCATCCATGAACATGCGAAATCTTTCAATCACCCTTCTTCTCTTAGTCACCATAGCGTCACCTGGTGTTGCGCAAGATCTCACGGGTACCTGGGAGATCTCCACTCAGGGTGGTCGTGGGGGGGAGCAGACTATGACGTTAGTTGTGATTCAGGATGGCCCGGGTTTGACGGGTACCCTGACACGAACACTCGGTGGTCGTGGTCGTGGTGGCGGAGCGATTGAGAGTGATGTCGAAAACGGAACGGTAGAAGGCAAAAACTTCAGTTTCCAGGTGACGCTAAGTTTTGGGGGAAACTCATTTACCCAGAGTTTTTCAGGCGGGATCGACGGTGGTTCAATGAAAGGAACAATCGAGGGGGGTCGAGGTCAGGGTCGCCCCTTCAGCGGTGAACGGAAGAACTAAATTATTGACTCCGTTGCAGGTTATCGTTTCCGACTTCAACTTGCCGTGTGGGCTCTGAAGGGCCTGCTCTTTTAGTTCTCGTATTCCCAGAGGATGACCATGCGGTTCTCATCAGCCTTATTGGCACTTTTCATCTCGACTCCGCTTGTTGCTCAAGATGGCACACGAGAAATCACAGCGGATGACTACAGACGAGCAGAGCGTTTCCTCTCTCAGAACACCAGTGCCCTGGTCTTTGGTGCATCGGTGAGCCCACAATGGCTTGAGGATGGTCGATTTTGGTACAGATCGACGGGGCCTGGGGGGGCGGAATTCATGATTATCGACCCCTTAGATCTGGTTCGCGAAAGGGCTTTTGATCACGATCGGATTACCACCGTACTCAACACAGTGTCAGGAGGGGCTTTTGAGTCTTCAAGATTACCCTTGGGTGGCCTGACGCTTGAGGGTGGTGCTCTTATGGCTACGGTCGGCCCGCCTGGCCGCTTCGAGTGCAACCTGACGGAATATTCTTGTGAATCTGTTTCAGGTAGTGCTGGCCCTACGGTTTCACGGCTAGAGGTGATTTCTCCAGATACTCGGCATGCAGCGTTCATTCGTGATCACAATCTTTGGGTTCGAGATCTCCGTACTGGAGATGAGTCGGCATTAACGACGAATGGAGCAGAAGATTTCGGGTACGGTACGAACAACGCTGGGTGGACACGCAGCGACCGTCCAATCTTGAAGTGGTCTCCGGATTCAAGGAGGATCGCAACTTTTCGGCATGACGCGCGTGGTGTGGGAATGATGTATCTCGTGAATACACAGGTGGGGCATCCGCAGCTTGAAGCATGGCGTTATCCGCTCCCTGAAGATTCAGTAATTTTTCGGATCACCAGAGTGGTTCTGGACCTCGATCGTCCGGTAGGTGACCGAGTGGTCAGTCTAGCGATGCCTCCCGATCAGCATCGGTCCACCTGCAGTGACCATATCGCCTGTGGGGGCACCTTTGGAGATGTCGAGTGGAGCGCAGATAGCGAGCATATCGTATTCGTTTCGAGTACCCGCGACCATAAAAGTGCCACCGTCAGCATTGCCGATGCGTCCACGGGTGCTGTGACCGAGCTTTTCGAGGAGGTAGAAGAGACATTTTACGAGTCGAACGGTTGGGACTTTTTGTCCTCATCGAACGAAATCTTATGGTTCAGCCAAAGAGATGACTGGGGACATCTCTACTTATACGATGCTGGAACTGGAGCCCTCAAAAGACAGGTCACCCAGGGAACCTGGAACGTTCAACAAATCCTGGAGATCGACGAACCCGCTCGCACCATCACTTTTCTTGGTAATGCACGAGAGCCAGGAGACCCATATTTCCAATACCTGTACAGGGTCGGACTCGATGGTGGCGATATAGAGCTACTGACACCGGACAGTGCAAATCACAGTGTATCGCTTTCTCCGGATGGAAAATATGTGGTCGACACGTACTCAACACCGGTTGTTCCCCCGGTTACAGTCCTTCGTGATAGAGAAGACGGACGTCGTATCCTGACTATTGAAGAATCGGATATTTCCCGTCTTCAAGAATCAGGGTGGCAACCGCCAATGCCGTTCAGTGTTAAAGCACGAGATGGAGAGACTGACCTATACGGGTTGCTTTTTCGGCCGCTGAATTTCGACTCGGATCGCTCATACCCGATTGTGAATTACCTGTATCCTGGACCGCAGAGCGGGAGCGTGGGGAGTAGGAGTTTCCGTGCATCGCACCGCGATCTACAAGCGATTGCCGAACTCGGTTTTGTTGTGGTTGAACTTGACGCGATGGGTACGCCTGGGCGCTCGAAGACATTTCACGAAGCCTACTACGGAAACATGGGGGACAACGGGCTTCCTGATCAGATTGCTGGGATCCGTCAGCTGGCGGATCGATATCCGTGGATGGATATCGATAAAGTCGGAATTTATGGACACTCCGGAGGTGGTTTTGCTGCGGCTGCTGCGATCATGCGTTATCCCGATTTCTATGATGTTGCCGTGTCACAGGCCGGTAACCACGATCAGAGAAACTATGAGGATGATTGGGGTGAAAAGTGGCAGGGACTACTTGTCGAGTATCCTGATGGGACGACGAATTATGACAATCAAGCAAACCAGCTGTTAGTGGAAAATCTCAAGGGCAAACTTCTGATCGCGCATGGTACCCTAGACTCTAATGTACCCCCATCGAACACGATGCTTGTCGTGAATGCCCTAATCACGGCGAACAAGGATTTTGATTTGGTCTTGATGCCGAACCGAAGGCATGGCTTCGGTAATGAACCATACATGATGCGAAGGCGTTGGGACTATTTCGTTCGGCATCTACTTGATGCCGAACCTCCTGTGGGCTATCAGATCGGCCAGGTAACGAGGCCTATCAGCTAGGGTCCGCACTGTTCATGAATTGGAGCGTTGACTATGTCTCATCCAACACCGTCACGCTTTCCATTACGACATCCTCAAGTGGCCTGTCCGCGGGGTTGGTCGAGACCCGGCCGATCTCCGTTACGATATCCAGCCCCGAGGTGACCTTAGCGAAGATCGCATGTTTGCCGTCTAGCCATGGTGTTGCAGCCAATGTAATGAAGAACTGCGATCCACCCGTGTTTGGCCCCGCATTAGCCATTGAAAAGATGCCCTCCGATTTGTGACTCAGCCCAGGTGCAAACTCATCTTGGATCGTATAGCCCGGACCTCCCGTTCCTGTTCCTGTCGGATCACCTCCTTGGATCATGAATCCGTTGATCACCCGATGAAAGATGATTCCGTTGTAGTAGCCGTCACGAACCAACTTCATGAAGTTGTCTGCAGTTTTGGGGGCAGCGTCCTCAAAGATTTCAGCGGAGAAGGTGCCTAGTGTGGTCACGAATGTGATGGTTGGATTAGCCATGTTGTCTCTAGGGTTAGAACGGTGCTTACGGTAACCGCATGGCTTCTAGCCTGGAAGTGAGTCCTTTGTTCAGTTACGGCTCACGGCCAGGTAGGGGGACGGGTGATTGCCATCCGCCGGCCTATATCACTACAGTGAGCTCATGAGCATAACGAATAAAAACCTCTTCGCCTCATATACAGTGATGGCGATAACGGTCTTGGGAACAGCCTGTATGCCACCCCTAAAGCTCACTCCGAGTGACGCCGGAAGAGTGCTTTCCAGGCAGACCCTGCGAGCACCAGATCCCGGCCTCAAGGGGCCCTATGAGGTCTTGACGCTCTACTATGGAAGTGGGACAGACAAGAATCGACTTGAGTATAGGGATTCGGTTTCCCTTATCACCGACGTGGTGGATGCGTCAAAGCTTGTAAATCTGGCTAGTTCAGCAGGTAGTCGAAATCGTTACTGGGGGTTCGGTCCGAAAGAGATGCCCCTCAACGCTCGGGTTTGGTATCCCGATGGAGATGGGCCATTTCCCCTGGTCCTAGTCGTTCATGGAAACCATAACATGAAGGACTTCTCGGACCCCGGATATGATTATCTGGGCGAACTTCTAGCGACCCGCGGATACATTCTGGCTAGTATCGATGAGAACTTCATCAATGGTGGTATCCGAGGAGAAAATGATGCTCGGGGCTGGTTCTTACTCAAGCATCTAGAGGCTTTTGAAGACTTCAATCAAGAAGTGGACAACCCCTTCGAGGGCAAGGTCGATATGGATAATATTGCTCTTATCGGCCACTCACGAGGTGGAGAAGCTGTGGCCAACGCAGCCGCTTTCAATAGGCTTTCTTACTATCCAGATGATGCTTCACTCGAGTTCAGCTTCGATTATGGCATCAAGGGGATCATCTCCATCGCACCGGTCGACGGGCAGTACCTACCTACAGGACGTAAGGTTGTAGTTGAGGATGTAAGCTACTTGACCTTTCATGGTTCTCACGATGGTGATGTCACGAGTTTCCATGGCTTAAGGATCTACGACCGCTTGAAGTTCAATGAGTCAGATCCCTTCAATTTTAAATCTGCGATCTACGTTTACCGTGCAAACCATGGGCAGTGGAACACGGTTTGGGGCTCTCATGATGGTGGTCCACGGAGCGGACGCTCACTTGACCTTCGTGGATTGATCGACGCGGAAGATCAAAGGCGGTTTTCAGAGATCTATGTCTCGGCGTTTCTTGACGTCGTGTTGAAAGGTGATAAGCGGTACTTACCGATCTTTCGTGACCATCGGGTGATAGGTGGCTGGCTGCCCTCGACGATGTACATCACACGGTTTGAAACCAGTGGTTTTCGGCCACTCGCTACGTTCGAAGAGGACATAGATATTACGGTTGGCACGGAGCCAGGAGTTTTTCTGAAAGGAGACTCCCTAGAAACTTGGAAAGAGGAGTTGCTCGGACTCCGTTCCAGTAACCGCGGTAACACATCAGCGAGTCAGGAAAATCAGGCGGTTACTATCGGTTGGAATAACCGCATCTCAGGATCTGATACTACTCGTCACGGTCCTCCTGCTAAGTACTCTGTGGAACTACCGGGGGGGTTGTCTGAACGCTGGCAGCTTAGTGAAGGCCACACACTCGATTTTATGTTGGGGCCCACAAACTCGGTACCGGGTCCGCGTGGAGATCCGGACATAGCGTTGTCCGATGAAGAGTCTGGAAGCCATAACGAACAAGCGGATGGCGGTGGCCGTGCAGGTGATGAAGCAAAACCCGAGATAGATCTCAGTGTAGAGCTAGAGGATGCGATGGGCAGAGTTGCCAGGGTCACCCTCAGCGACTACGGCGCGATTCGTCGTCCCCTAGACACATGGATACTACGTAGAGCTGATCAAGAGAGGGAGCGCTTTGCTGATCATTGGGAACTCATCCTTCAGACCTACTCTATCCCCCTCGGAGATTTCAAAGCTGAAAATCAGGGCTTAGATCTTGGGCAGCTCATGAAGATCCGGTTCGTTTTT
>Ga0310121_10000161_pt1 | contig 69220 bp, 71 predicted proteins | sample CB27_Tmax_986_MG_FD_203504 | JGI IMG/M metagenome (GOLD analysis project Ga0310121, IMG submission 203504) | Marine microbial communities from Western Arctic Ocean, Canada - CB27_Tmax_986 | ecosystem: Environmental > Aquatic > Marine > Oceanic | place: Canada: Western Arctic Ocean | collected... | reverse complement strand
ATCGCCAGGGCGCTCCTGAAGGATGCCCCTATTCTGATCCTGGACGAGGCCACCTCTAGCATCGATTCCGAGTCAGAGGAAGAGATCAGAGCGGCCCTGTCCCGGTTGGCGAAAGGCCGCACCCTGATTGTCATCGCCCATCGGCTGTCTACGGTCCGAAACGCCGATCGGCTGGTGGTGTTGCAAAGAGGCCGCGTTTTCGAAACGGGAAACCATGAGGAACTGATGCGAGTGGGTGGCCTCTACGCTCGCATGTTTGAACTGCAGGACGCCTCACACACTTGGCAGCTGCGTTCTCTGGGATAACCCAGTTGGAATATCATGATTAACTCTGTAGAGCCCGGTCTCGACTTCCCTAGATTCTCACTGGGCACGGCTCAGTTAGGGATCCCTTCCTACGGGATCGCCAATCAGGTGGGCCAGCCTCCGTATGTGGCGATTCGAGAAATCGTCAAAAGAGCCTTCGAATCAGGGCCAGTGGGCCTGGATACGGCTGCCGAGTATGGGGAAAGCGAAGGCCTTCTGGGACAGATACTGGAAGAACTCCAGCTGAAACAGGTCGCTTTCGTGTGCTCCAAAATCTCCCATCTAGAGGCCACTAAGGATGGGAGTTTCGTACGGAACTCGGTGATCAGATCTTTACGCCGCCTGCGCCTGGAAACCCTTCCGCTCTGCCTCTTCCACCGGGCCGAGCAGCTCGGCCACATCGACGCCCTGGTGTCCCTGAAAAAGGAGGGCCTGATTCAACACGCTGGAGTCTCAGTCTATACGCCGGAGCAGGCGATGCAGGCAATCGAGACCCCCGGTATCGATGCGATTCAGCATCCCCTCAGCCTATTGGATCAAAGGTTGGTAAGGAGTGGCGTCCTTCAAAGGGCAAAATCCAAAGGGATCGCGATCTTTGTCCGCAGCGTCTATCTGCAGGGGCTGCTGTTGCTACCAGAGGAGGGAGTGCCTGAGCGGCTGACTGCCGTCAAACCAGTTCGGAGACGCCTGGAGAGAAGTGCGGAGGCTCTGGCGATGTCGTTGCCGGAGCTGGCGCTCCGCTTCGCCGCGTCCCTCGAAGGAGTCACTGGCGTCGTCGTAGGCCTGGAAACCCGGGAGCAGCTGGAATCCAATCTGGCGATGCTCGCGAAGGGAAACCTGGCAGAGGAAGCTGTGAAGGAAATCTCATCGATCGTCCCTGACCTACCCGATGCAATACTTCTACCTAATCTGTGGGGGCAGCTTGAATCCTGGAAGATTTCGCTGAACTGAAACGTGAGCAGTGAGCAGTCCGGAAACAGCCGAAGCCAGGGGTGTCGCGAGTGGGGTGGACTAGCAGTATTACGAGTCCAGGTCCGTCAGAGCCCATTGCTTCTCAAAAGGCGCTCTGGTGTCATCTCGTGAGCGGGTTCAATCCGGTAGCGCCCTTCCCCCATCTCAAAATCGAGAGACAACGGTGGATTCGAGCCTCCGCGTTTTTCCGCCTGTGTCCGATCGTGTTCGTTGGACAGATAGTGTTTCATCGATTCCAGGAGGAAATAGCGAAACTTACCTCGTTCTCGTCTGGCCGCCCGGAACGAGTCCTTTTCAAGGAACCGGGTGAAAAACCCCTGCGTGAGATCCCGGGCCGACTCGGTATCGTAGCCCTTGCGCCGCACATAGGCGTAGATCGGATACCAATAGATTTCGCACAGGGTGGCAAGGCCTTTTGGGACTTGTCATCTTGACCACCAGCAGCCGCCAGGACAACACTCCAGTGGGTGGTGGAGAAACGGTCCGATCCGACAGGTCCCCAGTCTGAGTCAGTACTGGACACTGCACCCCTTTGTTGGAAAAGCTAGAAAACGATTTCCGGGAGTATAGCAGATGCTAATCATTGCGTACTCTTTGCTCTCGACGAAAACTCAGCCTGATATTCCTCAATAAATGCCTCAGCAGCCTGCGACTGGCGACCGACTTGTCGAAGTTTCAGGTCAGTCACGCCCCCAGGAAGCCCTGGCCCCATTCGAGAAAGAAACTTCCGGTTACTGGGAGATTGTGCTGTTGTCCGGCTCTCTCCTCGGAACCTGGGCTCATCTTGCTAACGACTCAAGTCGTTCGCGGCTCTGACGGACTCGGCTTTGTCATACTGGTAGTTCACCCTCAGGTCGTGACAAGAGTCTGGGGAGCCTGAAGCGCGAGCGAGGCGTTGGAGATTTGTCGCATTAATCGAGCGGGATCTTCTTCCGGCCCAGGGACCGACCCTCCGAGACGAGGGTGGTGATGTGATCTACTCCATGCTGCAGAAGATAGGAGCGGGCGGTCTCGAGTCCGGCTCCGACATCGGCAGGCGAATGGCTGTCGTCTCCGAAGCAGAAGTCGATTCCCAAGAGCTGTGCCCGTTTCACCAACCAGGGCGCCGGATAGGGGACACCCAACCCCTTTCGGTAGGCTGCCGTGTTCAAGTCCAGAATGCAGTCGTGCCGTCGGACGACTTCGAGAGTCGACTCGGCTGCCCTGCGAACCGCTGAAGAGTCGAGCGAGCCGAAGCGCCGGCCGTGTAACCTGATCAGGTCCAGATGTCCAACAACTTCCGGTCTCAGCGACTCCACCATCTCCGAAACGGTGTCGTAGTAGCGAACGGCCAGTCGTTCGAGCCCAGACTGGCCCTCCAGGGCTCGCTCGAATTCATCCAGTTCCCCATCAATTGCGATCTCGTCGACGAAGTGCACCGATCCCACCATGTAGTCGAAATCGAAGCGCCTACGATATCCCCGCATAATTTCAACATAAGAGACCTGGGGGACTACTTCTGCCTCGAATCCGCGAAGGACTGAAAGCCGACCACGATACTCCTCTACCAGTGACGGAAGAGCCCTGGCATAGCGTTCGAAGTCATTCTTGAGTCGATCCAAGCTCCACCCCTTCGCAACCTCACTGGGGTATAGGAATCTCTCTTCGAGACGAGGGGCATGCTCGCTGACGCCGAAGGTTTCGTATCCGGCAGCTAGTGCTGAATCGAGGACCTGGGCCAGGGTCCCCTGGGCGTGCTCACAGTACTCACCAGAGTGCCCACCGTGCAGTGACGCCCTCCAATTAGAAGAATCGGGCTGGGAACACACGCGGGAAGATTAACACAGAGGTGAGCTCATCTTCTCAGGTTCCACTGATCCAGATAGTGGGTCTCGAGTGGTGAGCTGCCTGGCTGACTCAGGAGGCCGTTCTTCCGAAGGATTCTTGCCAGGGCCGATTTATCCACGCCCATCTGCTCGGCGGCGCTTTCCAGGACTACGTCTACGGCCTCTCGCACCTGAAGGACCAGCGCCCACTCGTCTTGCTCACCCAGGATTGAGGGTGTCCTCTTGTAATCGAGATTACGGTTAGTGGCGAGGTTCAATCGATCGATTCTCACGTGTTGGAGTAGATCGCGCTGGCCGTGAGAACCTCGTTCCTTTGGCCAGCGCGTCGCTGTCTTTGCCAGGATCAGCTCCTGAGGTTCGTATCGCAGTCGAAACACAAACTTTAGAATATTCTGATCGAATTGCAGTGGGAGCTGGAGTGCGGCCAGAAAATACGCCAGTCTACTTCAGAAAACCCTTCATACTCTCTAACTGCTTGATTTGGCTGGCGGCTGGATCATGGTCTCAGCGAGTGCAAGAACACACGAACTCCGTGCGTCTCCGCCGAGCGCCTCTCGCCAGATGTCGCGACTGTAGGGACTTCCCGGAAGCGAAGTTCCATCCCAGCGAATCTCCCCCTCCTGGGCGAAGAAGAGCAGAGTAAAGGCGGGCCGCCGCCGCTGGATCGTACGGTCCGAACGATAGACCATGACGGGCTCGCCGAGCTCGCTCCAGGAAGCCTCAAGAAGATGCTCGGGAAGCTCGATGCGCCAGGAAGGCGCCTGGCAAATATCTCCACCACGCCGAAACGCTGCATCGAAGACGGCAAGTTCTCGGTCGAGGGATGCGTTCTTGCCTCGGATCATGGTTTCGAGAATGAATTCCACAAGATCCCGGTTGTCGGTACATACCGCTTCCAGGACGCCTGGGATGATGACGAAGGCGACGTTTCCTTCCCCCGCTGGACTGTAACTGCTGTGATACAGGCTCAGCTGAGCGCTATCGGTGTCCGCACCAGCTGGTCGCAGATAATTGATCCAGTGTTCTCCCGCCCAGATAAGCTTCCCCTGGAGGATAGGGTCGGAGGAAGACATGCAGCTATGTGTTCCGTTTCAAATTGAATCCTAGGGAGCCAGGCGATTGATGAAGGCCAAGACTTTTTCCTGTACCGGATCTCCCTTTTTTGCCACTCCCACGACGATGTTCACATGGTTGCGGTCAGCAACAGCGTGGGTGGTGGCCTTGCCTCCAGCCGCTTTCAATGCCTTCTCGAATCGGCGGGCCTGGAAGTCGGCTGTTACATAGTCCTCTTCGGCATAGAGCAGAAGGAAAGGAGCGGGCCGGGTCCCCACCTGCGAAGTCGGGGAAGCCTTCCGCAGCATCTGGCGCTCGGTGCTAAACACCGATTCGTACAAAAACTGACCCGAGATGCCGGTAAGTTCCAGATCATAGACCCCACTGATCGCTACGACTCCCCGAACCACGTTCGGCTTCAGTCCCTGCTCGGCCAGGTAGAAGGGATCCACAGCTACGAGGGAAGCTAGGTGTGCTCCGGCCGAATGGCCCATCAAGAATATCTTCTTCTGATTCCAGCCATAGACATTCGACTGCTTGTGAACCCAGGCCAGCGCTCTGGCAACATCGCGCGCGTGCTCTGGGTGGCGTACTCCAGGAGAAAGGCGGTAGTTGATAATCGCCACGGCAAGGCCGGTTCCTGCCAGGCTCCGACCCAACCTCGCATAGGCGCCGCCGTATGCATCCTTATCTCCGCGCTTCCAAGATCCTCCGTGTACAAAGATCACGATTGGAGGATCCTTCCTGTCCACTGGAAGATAAAGATTGAGAAGGTGTTTTTTCGAGTGGGATCCCGAGCCCTCGTAGTAACGTAGGTCTTGCTTCTCCTGAACGTCTGGGGCCAAGACCGCCAGAGCAAGCAGAAGGGAGCATAAAATCGACGTCATGACCGGGATCATTACGCAAATAGCGTGATCTTTCAAGATCGACCGGGGAAGCGTAGCGACCACCTTGATTCGGGAGTGATGCCAAACTCTGAAGGGAGAGCGATCGAATGAGAAACGGGTACTGGCGGTGGCAGTCACAAATGAGTGACAATGAGGGGGAGCTATGGCTACCGGAAGACCACTGGCGCACCGGCTGAATTGATGAGGTCTTGCACGTGACTGGACTGCGGGCTGAGAACTTGACCAGAAGCTATACCCTGGGTGGGAATACGATCAACGCGTTGGACGGCGTGTCTTTCGAGGTCCGGTCCGGAGAATTTCTGGGCATAGTGGGACGCTCTGGTTCCGGTAAGTCGACCTTGCTGAATCTATTGGCGGGACTTGACCGTCCAACCTCGGGATTCCTGTGGATCGATGATAGGAATCTGGGCGAGATGACGCCTGCTGAACTGGCCTGGCATCGACAACGCACGGTGGGTATTGTGTTCCAGTCTTTTCATTTAGTCCCTACGATGACCGCCAGGGAAAACGTCGAACTTGCCATGGCCTTCGCCGGAGTGGGAAGCGGTCAACGTGCTGCCCGGGCGTCTGATCTACTGGATACTGTGAGTCTCGCTGACCGAGCCACTCATCTTCCGGCCGAGCTGTCAGGGGGTGAGCAGCAGCGGGTTGCAATCGCCCGAGCCCTCGCCAACAGCCCTGGGTTCCTGTTGGCGGATGAGCCGACTGGCAACCTTGACAGCTCCACCGCGGAGGAGATACTCGGAATCTTCCAGAATCTCCACGCGCAGGGACATACCCTCATCTGCGTCACCCATGAAAAGGAGCTGTTCTCGAGCTACGTTGACCGGTTCATTCGGCTAAGCGATGGCAGGCTGGACTCTGAAGAGAATGTAGAGAGTGCTTCAAAGAATGAGAGTGCGCTTCTCTGATGCCCTGGCGTGATGTTTTCCAGATTGCCTTTCGGAGTGTGGGGCAGGCTCGCCTGCGCTTCACGTTGACTTGTCTAGGAGTCTTGATCGCCATTGCCACGCTGGTAGCGATGGTGAGCTTCGGCGCAGGTCTGCGTGAGCAGACCGTAGGTAACCTCGAGGTCAGGGAGGTCTTCACCTCCTTCCAGATTCTGGGTTCGGGGCGAGCACAAACTCTGAGAGATTACCGTGAAGAAGAATCAAGCGAAACGAATCAAACCGAACGGCCCTCGCTGAACGAGTCCTTGGTGAAGCGCGTTTCACAGTTAGCAGGCGTTGTCAGTGTCCAGGAGGACATTCGTTTTCCAGCTCGCCTGGAGCGCAATGGAAAGAGCTATCTCACCCGAATCCGAGGAGCCGGTCCCCATGTAGCTCCACTGTCACCCTACTCAAAGATCACCCAGGGACGGTTCCTCACTGGGACGCAGGGGCGCGAGATCGTGCTGACCGTCCGGGTCGCCCGCAGACTTGGATTCGATCCTCCGGAGACCTCACTGGGCCAGACCATCGACGTGCTCACGGATCGTCTGCGCCGGGTCGAGTCGGAAGACGAGCTCCCCTTCGAAACCGTCCGTATCCCCTTCGATGTGGTCGGGGTCCTGCCCCGCTTGCTGGTCACCCAACGCAATCCTTTCTACCGAGGCGTGGTGATTCCACTGGATGAAGCAAGGCCGCTGTGGAAACAGAGTCTGAGTGGAAGGTCTGCCTTAACCGCCGTCATATCGCAGGAACAGGGCAGAGGACGCGAGTTCGATAGCGTGGACGTCCGAGTCAAGGACCTTGTGAGCCTGGAGAACGTCCGCAAGGAAGTCGAGTCATGGGGTCTGACGACCTTTGCCATCGCAGACGAGATGAAGCGGATACAGGAGGCCTTCATGATCCTGGAGGTTATTCTGTCGGTGTTGGGAACGATCGCACTGGTGGTTGCTTCATTGGGCATCGCGAATGTCCTCGTGATGTCTGTCCTCGAGCGTAGAAAGGTCATCGGCATCATGAAGGCGATCGGAGGAACGGACGCCGACGTGCGAAGGATCTTTCTGGTAGAGGCAAGCCTCGCTGGGCTGCTGGGAGGCCTGTTGGGACTTCTTGCAGGATGGGGTTTGACCCGAATAGCCTCCGTTTTTATCGTCCGCTATTTTGCGAGGAATGGTATTTTAGAGGTCCCCGAGCTCTTCGCTTATCCGGTGTGGCTGCTAGCGGGTGCAGTCGCGTTCGCGGTGCTCTTCAGCCTCCTTTCTGGGGTTCTTCCCGCCAACCGAGCGGCCCGCGTCGATCCCGTCGAGGCCCTACGTCAGGGGTAGCTGGAATTAGTGAGCAGTTTCAGGTCAGTTCCCTCTCCGCTACGCTGCCCCATTCGAGAGCGAAACTTTGGTCGAGAATAGGCGATATCGTGCTGTCACTGCGTGGGGAAGAGTTGTCCGGCTCTCTCCTCGGAACCTGGGCTCATTTTGCTAACGGCTCAAGTTGTTCTCGGCTCTGTTGGACTTGGCTTCGTAACGCTGGTAGTTCACCCGTTGGTGGCACCTTCGGAGGACAGGAGACGTGCGACGTTCAGACGTGCGACGAATTCTTGAAGTTCCAGCTTAGAATAGCTAGATCAGGGCAAGCGCTGGGCAGGAAAGGACGAGCGCACCGGCGGAGACGCAGGCCCGTCTTGACTGCCTCTTTTCGCCTCTCCAGCAAAGCCCGGGCGCCCTGAATAAGGTCGAGAGAGGGGACGGGTCTGACGCGCGGGACGGCTCTTTCCCACGGCCTGGGGACGAGGCTGCGCTGAGGGCGAGTCCTTGGCTTCCCGTCCTGTGTTGGTGGGCGCACCTGAAGTCGAGATTACGCTCGTGGTCTCAGAACGAGGAGGCACCCCAACAGGGATACTGGCCGAAGGAGCAGGTGCCACGGCCTGGCCTGGAGCCTGGATGGGGTCGCGTGGCCTCGTACCAGGGGCAGAGATCCGTCGAGCACCCAGATTTCTCCGCTCGGTGGCCGGAGAAAGCGAACCGGTCGGCCTTGAGGAGCTACGCGGTTCGCTGGATTGACTCGGAATGTTTAGCTGCGGTTTTGCTTCAGGCTTCCAGATGGTCTGGATCATCGCATACCCTACCAACAAGACAGAGAGGCCAGCCAGCAGGATGTTGAGTGAATTGAAATACTTCATTTGACCGTCGGACCTACTTCACAGCGCAATGTTTCACATTGGATGCGGGCTGGTTGCCTTCTGAAAGCTTAACGTAGATGTGGCTTTCTATTCAAACCGATGCCTGGTCGCTGAGCGCCGTCCGGAAGGGCCCAACGAAGATAGGTGATCCACTTGCAAGAATGGAGTACTCTTCCGTCACGTCTTCGAGGCTGCTCACAGTCCACAATCGAACTTGTCTTTGACACTGCTTGGCCTTAGCATGGGGTAATCTCAGGTTCGTCTGCGGGATGAGGTTTGTCATGAGAGAATGGGGCATCTGTGTAGTTCTCTGGGGTCTGATTTTTCAAGGCGTATCTGCCGTTCCCACCGAGAAAGACCCTAAGGATCAAGGCGATTTCCAGATTGAAAACATCCAGGTGACCATGGAGTTGGAGCACATCCAGGTCAGCTTCCTGGTTCGCGATTCGGAGGGCAGCTTCATTCGCGACCTATCCATGGAGGACGTCGTCATCTTGGAGAATGGGAAGCCTCAAAATATCGCAGTGCTCAAAGAGCAGGAGGTACTTATCAGCGCTGTAGTCATGTTGGACACCAGCTGGAGCATCGAAAATTACCTCGATGATGCTCTTGGTACGGCGCTGGACTTCTTCGCTGGATTGGAGCAGGAGCAAGCGGCATTTGTGGCGTTCTCAAGAACTCCACGCGTCATTCTGGACTGGGAAGAAAAGCCTGCCAGTCTCTCATCCTACTTTGAGGATCTGAGGACAGACGGACAGACTGCCCTGCATGATTCGGTGATCTGGGTTGCCCAGAACGTGCTCAAGGAACGGTCGGGAAAGAAGCTGATAATGCTGATCACGGACGGGATAGACACCACGAGCAAGGCGAACTTCGAAGACATGATTTCGGAAGCTCGCCAAACGGGTATCACTATCTATCCCATCATCTATACCAACCGGTTCATCCAGCGCTATCGGAAGAAGTTGGGCAAGCGAGAGTCGCCGATCCGACGGTCCATCAGTCGTGAGTTCCACAACTTCATCGTCTTGCAGAACCGCTTCGTAGATCAGACCTTGCGCTTCGGCGGGCGCACCATCTTTTCCCAGGAATTCCAGGACCTCAACGAGATCTACACTGACATCATCCGAGAGATGAAGAGCCACTATGTGATGTTCTACCAGTCGGGATCGGAAGATCGAGAATCTGCCCGAGAGGTGAAGATGTATACCCGAAAGATTCCGGGTAAGATTTTCATCGAGGTCAGCTAATAGGTGCTACGCAAGCACATCTACTCCGGAAAAATCGTTGAACTCATTGTCGATCAGATCGAAATCCAGGGTGAGGAGTGCCTTCGGGAAGTGGTTCGCCATCCGGGTGGCGTCGTCATACTGGCCGAGTTCCCTGATGGCAGGATCCCCTTCGTTCGGCAACTTCGGTATCCTATGCAGAGGCAGCTGCTGGAGCTTCCAGCAGGTAAACTGGATGGCGGTGAGAAGCCCGCAGCGGCGGCAGCTAGAGAGCTGGAAGAGGAAACCGGTCTACGTCCCGGACAGCTGGAGCACCTCTTCAGCTTCTATTCGACGCCGGGCTTCTGCGACGAGATTCTGCATTTATACTATTGCAACCAGATGCAGGTGGTGGAACCCAACCCTGAGTTCGACGAAGATATATCCATCGAAATGTATCGGTTGGAGGAAGCGCTTGAACTGTGCCAGTCAGGCCAGATCGTAGATGCCAAGACGTTGGTGGCAATTTTTTGGTTGTACTGGAAAAAAAGTCGGAGTCTATAAAATGAAAGAAGCTGAAAAGGTTGCAATTCTGGGCGTGCTGAAGAGCGTGCAAGATCCGGATCTTCGCCGGGACATCGTCTCACTCGGATTCGTCAAGGACATCAAGGTCTGTGGCGCCGCCGCGTCGGTGACAATCGAGCTTACGACTCCTGCCTGTCCTGTGAAGGATCAGCTGAAGGAGCAGGCTCGACAAGCCATCCTGTCCTTGCCGCAGTTCGAACAGGTCGATGTCCATATGACCGCGCAGGTTCGCTCCACCATGAACCAGAAGGCTGCGGCTCTCCTTCCTGAGGTAAAAAACGTCGTACCGGTGGCCAGTGGCAAAGGAGGAGTCGGCAAGTCAACAGTTAGCGCAAACCTGGCACTGGCGCTGGCCCGTACCGGAGCCAGCGTCGGACTGATGGATGCCGATGTGTACGGCCCCAGTATTCCCACCCTTATGGGGATTGCTGAACAGCCCGTGATGGGCCCCAACAAGCAGATGATTCCTGTAAACCGTTATGGTGTCAAAGTCATCTCGATGGGGTTCTTCCTGCCCCAGGAGAAGGCCGTGATCTGGCGAGGACCGATGCTGGACAAGATGATCTCCCAGTTTCTTGGGGGTGTTCAGTGGGGCAGTCTGGACTACTTGATCATCGACCTTCCCCCCGGAACCGGTGACATTCAGTTGAGCCTATGCCAGAAGATTTCCCTCACGGGAGCGGTGGTCGTCTCAACACCCCAGGATGTAGCACTGAACGTAGCCCAGAAAGCCATCGCCATGTTCAACCAGCTGAATTGTCCTATTCTGGGCATGGTTGAGAACATGAGTTATTACACCTGCCCACATTGTGGCGAGCGTGACGATATCTTCGGGAGCGGGGGAACTCGCAGACTGGCGGATCAACTGGAGACACCCTACCTTGGAGAGATCCCGCTTTCTACTTCTATTCGAGTGCAGTCCGACGAAGGCAAACCGATTGTGCTGGCCGATCCCGAGTCGCAGCAGGCCGAGGCGTTCCAGAGTGTTGCCGAGAATATGGCTGCCCAGATCAGCATTAAGAATATGTCGGGGCAAGTCGAGCAGGAAATCCAGATTTCCTTTTGATCCAACTCGACTGGGTCTTCCTGACGACAAGCAAAACGGGTAGTCGATCAGAGCGGTTGGAAATGCCAGCGAGTCCCCAGAACAAACCGATCCCCCGGAAAGTCTCCCGGTCCGGCGAACGTGATGTGCATATCATTTGGAACGATGGGCACGAAAGCCTTTTCGAGGCTTGCTTTTTACGCCTGCAGTGCCCCTGTGCCTCCTGCGTAGACGAAATGACGGGCCAGCGAGTCTTGCAGGATGAACAGGTTTCGAACACGGTTAGTCCCAAATCCGTCGAGTTGGTCGGAAGATACGCGATTCGGGTCTGGTGGGACGACGGCCACTCGAGTGGGATCTACACCTTCGAGTTTCTGAGGGGCCTCTGCTCCTGTGTCAGCTGCCGCCCTAATTGATCTCGGAACGCTTCTTCTGTTTCGCACCCACCCAGGCCATGATCCGCGTACTCAGTTCCGGGGAGAGGCGCTCGATCCCGCAGATCATTCGGCCCGGAAAGGTCAGGTGGACTTCACGCTTACCTCGAAGCACTGCCTCGACGATAACTTCGGCTACGCGATCGGAGCTCTGTCCCTGGAAGGGTCGAGACAGCTTCGCCATGGTCTCGGTTCGCTTGGCAGCCTGGTGAAATTCTGTAGCGGTATAGCCAGGACAGATAACGCTGACTCCCACGCCACTACCCCTGAGTTCTCCCCAAAGAGATTCTCCCAGAGCCACTTGAGCAAACTTGGTCACGCTGTAGGCCGCCGAGAAAGGCATCGCCTTCTTACCCAGCACACTGCTCACCATAACGATATGGCCTCGCTTCTGGCCAAGCAGGTGTGGCAGAGCTGCGTGGATGGTCTCATAGGCAGACTGGAAGTTGACCTGCCAGATCCGGGACATGTCGGTTGCTGGAACTTCAGAGACCGGCCCTATGATTCCATAGCCCGCGTTACAGAGTGTGACCTCTAGCCCGCCGAGCGCTTCGAGGCAGTCGCCTACGATCGTGGCGCCTGCACCGGAAACACTCAAGTCGGTCTCCTTGCAGACCGTCCGGGCGGCACCACGTCTTTCACATTCTGAGGCAACTTCATCCAGGCGGTCGCTCCTGCGCGCCACCAGAAACAACCCCCAACCCAGGTTCGAGAAAGCATAGGCTGCAGCTTCTCCAATACCCGAAGATGCTCCTGTGATAAGGATCTTCTTGAGGATTGACATGTCGAACGGAGTCAGCCAGCGGATCGCAGATCAGGATTCAAAACGCGGATCAAGATGTTCCCAGAAGGGTACAGTGGACAAACATGAGACGGTCCCTCCGATCTGGTCCGGCTTGGCTTATTGCTACGCCAGCTCCATCTGTTTCGGCAGCCTACCGAGGAACACCCTCGAGAACCAATCGCCCCTGCCATTCCAGCGACTTCAACCGGTCCAACTTAAACTCAAGGGCAGTGCCGAGGAGATCACTGTCTGCCAGAATCAAGACCAGAGGAATCTGCGTCCCGGGCTTTGGCTTGATCTTGAGCTCCCTCCAGGAAAGCATGATTTCGAGCGTGGCTCCTTCGTCTCCATAGCGACCTGTGATTACCGGAGAGGTGCTGGCTCTCTCCATACCCTTCAAGCCTTCCAGCAAGCGGTGCCACTGGAACGGTCCTCGGTCATCCATCCGAGGAGTAAGCCAGAACGTAAAGTCGTAGTCTGCTTCTCTGATATGGAACTTGAGATAGTCAAAGAAAAGCATCCGGTCGCGGCGGCGGCGGTCCGGAGTTACCCACACTGCCTCTCGCCGGGTCACCTGCGTGATGTCCCAGATATTGTCCTGCCAGTGAACGGCAATATATAGATTGTCTCGGTTCCACAGGCCTCTCAACCCAACCTTCACATCGTCGGCTTCGAACTCGCCCGTCACCCTCAAACCCGACGACTCCGGAGAAAGCGTGAGAGCAGGAACCCCCTGCCAATCATCTGTGAACCCGTCAATCTGAATGTCCCGTTCCTGATCCGAGATCTTCCAGACTTGCTGTGCGCCTAAGGTTTCCAGAAAGAGACACACACCGATGAACAGAAAAAGATAATGCATATTCCAGCCTAGTGGTGAAGTGGTCCGGCCTGAGTCATGGTACTGTGAAGAGTGAGCACGAACTCACGACTTCCAGCAACGAGCTTCTCTAAGGCTCCTCCCAAATCGTAACGAACCTATCGATTCTACCATCCCAACCACTCCCTCTGCAGAAGACGCTTGGGCGATCAGAGAAGCTCCACGTTCTCGAGTGAACCGGCTTGCAGTTGTGGTTCGACAGTGCCGCCAGCGGGGCCAGATGCACTTCAATGTCTTCACTCTCGAATTACACTGAGCGCCAGCCAAACCATCACAGCGGTGAAGGGAAGGAGCCAAACACCAGGCCAACCAGGTCAGACCCCGTCTGATGACGTAGGCAGCAAGCAACGAGGCTAAGCAGGATGCCGGGCCCTGCAAACCCCAGCCAGCTCTGTGCCCCGGCCAGGTAGTAACCAAGCGGCGCCATCAAGACAGCTGATATGAGAGGCAGAATAGGACGTCCCGCTCTGACCCCATATCCGGCTAGAAGCAGAGAAACAATTACTGCAGGCCATCCGAAAACGACCGCGGGCCACCACTCCGGAATTCTTTTCCCCTTAGTCTCGCACCAGGAGGTATCGGCCAATCCAGGGTTTCCAGGTTGCCATTGGACCCCCTTCATTATCTGGGACTGCTTACTGCTCACTATTTCAATCCTGGTCAAAGCAATACAGCGCGCTCTCGGTGCGCAGGTAGATCTTGCCATCCACCAGAGCGGGCGTGGAATAACAGGGTTCGCCCATACGGTTTACCTGGAGCACTTCCCACTCTGGGGCTGCCTTGAGCACCGACACCTCGCCGGCCTCGCTCACCAGATAAACCTTTCCATCCCCACCCACCGGAGAGGCGAAGTAGCGACTCATCGCCTCTTTGGACCGCCCCTGTTTCAGGACTTCACCATTGGACGGATCCAGGGAGGTCACGATGGCTCCATCCTTCACCATGTAGATGACGTCCTGGTAGAGAAGCGGGGAGGGCACGTTGGGGAGGCTCTTCTGGTATCTCCAGCCGGCCGACTGCACCGTCATATTCCCCTTCCCGCCCAGACGAATCTTCTGGATAGAGTTGACCGAGGTGCGCTTTCGCTGATGCAGATCCCAGTCTCTCTCTTCGAAATAGCCGCTCCCGTCAAGATCCTCGACATCCTTCCACCCTTTCAGAATCTTGGGATCGGTGCCTTTATCGGCCTCTTCCTTGGAGATCCTCCCGTCGCTATCCCCGTCCAGTAGCACCAGAACTTGCTGGAAGTTCGCATCTTTACGGCTCAGGTTGGTCCCACCGGCCCAGCCCAGCACGTAGATTGAGTCCTCGTCCATTACGGGTGTAGGCTTCATCTGCCAGGTAAGTCCATCAACCCACCAGACCTTCTGGCCTGATTGGGCCTCATAGGCAATCAGCCGGTTGGTTCCGGGCACTAGGACCTGAACCCCACTATCGTCCTCTGGTTGATACAACACAGGGGTTGAGAACCCCCGCCTTACACCGGGCCGCTCATCGCGCCAGCTCAGCCGACCCGTGTCCTTGTCGACGGCTACTATGAAGGAACCGGACTCGCCGTCGCAGACCTGCACAATCTGGCTGCCAGCCAGAACCGGAGAGGCTGCGATTCCGAAGGGTGTGTTGTAGGGGCCTAACGGGACCCGCCAACGTTCCCTACCCTTGGAGTCGTAGGAAAGCAGTCCCACGTCTTGGAAGAAGACGTAGACGTTGCTACCGTCCGTCACAGGACTCGGCGAGGCCGGAGAGTTGACTTCGTGAAGATTTCCGCGGTGGATTTTCGGGGTCTCGCTCTTCCAGCGAACTATCCCTGTCCTCCGATCCAGCGCCAGCGTCATGACTTGATCGTCACCGAATCCAGTCAAGAAAATAGAGTCGCCGGAGAAAACGGGGGACGAATGTCCGGGAGGCAGGTCGGTCTTCCACGAGACGCCTTCCTCGGGTCCGAACTTGGTTGGCAATCTGCCAGACTGGGATACACCGCTTCCATTAGGGCCTCTGAACCGGGACCACGCTTCCTCGCCGAGAAGCGGAAAAGATTGAAAGATGAACGCCGCGCTCAAGAGCAGAAACGATAGCTTCATAGAGAATCTCCTTGGTGCCAATGTTTCTACCATAAAGGGCTCGATCAATCTGCCTCGGATTCAGCTCGGCCCCTCCCCCGGCTGCGAGCCGTATCATTTTACAAGAAAACTTTGGGTCCGGAGTCGTGGTGGGCTCCAGGGCGCCATCCGAGCCAAAGGCTCGAAAAAATACTTTGGACTAGAGGCCGAAGCTACATTTGCCAATGAAGTTTCCGGTCAATCCCGCCCCCAGGAAGCGCTGGCCCCATTCGAGAAAGAAACTCCCGGCTACTGGGGATTTGTGCGTCACTGCGTGGGGAAGAGTTGTCCGGCTCTCTCCTCGGAACCTGGGCTCATTTTGCTAACGGCTCAAGTCGTTCGCGGCTCTGTCGGACTTGACTTCGTAACGCTGGTAGTTCACCCGTTGGCGGCACCTTCGGGGGACAGGAGACGTGCGACGTTTAGACGTTCGGACGTGCGACGAATTCTTTGAAGTTTCAGCTTAGGGTGTGCAGGGGAACTCAGAAGCTGCGAGGTTTTAGCTGCACTCTCCAGAATTTACCATCCGCCTGGCAGAAGATCAGATTGGGTTCCACCTCGATGACGGTCGAGTAGGAGGAGCCCATGTTCTCAGCGATTGTGGCGACCCGCCAGCTTGCTCCTGCGTCTTCGCTGAGCGCGAATTTCACGAGTGCGCCTCTCTTTTTGGGTTGCAAATAGGAACCGGCTGGGAATCGCTCGCCATAGCTGAGGAGGATCCTCCCGTCTTCCAGCATCAGCAGTTGGGGATCGCATCCACGATCCAAACCGGTGTACCGGGGCTCGCTCCAGGTCCTTCCATCATCGTTGCTCCAGGATGCATACAACGGCGAGAAGTGGCCTGTCCGCATGACGCACAGGATCTGCCCATCGGGTAGCCGCAGGATGGTGGGCTCATCGAATCCCTCGCCCACGGGATCTCCAGGCACCGGCACCGCCACTGTCGAGAGGTAGTCCCAGGTTCGCCCCTGGTCCTGGGAGGTCACCACAATGGTTCTTTGCATGTAGAGGGCCTCACTGGCGCTGCGGCGGTCGTTGGGTGGGAGCTTGTCCTTCTCGAGATTCCCCTCCATGGTGGTCAAGAACGTCCCATTAGGCAGTTCCACCATGTTTCGGTAGAAGTAGAACCCGTACCATTCGTCCGGTTTCCTCTGTCGACCCGGCCCTCCTGGAATCCTCACAGTCGATTCTTCTGTCTCGAGGGTCCGGAACCCATTCGTCGAGCGCCAGGCTTTAACCGAGTAGACCCCTTGCGACTTGAGATCGACCGGGCCATCGACGGCATAGAAGAGTCCAGAACGATTGTGGATCACCCCCTCCGGGATCCTAAGGATTTCCTCGAAAGAGGGCCCACTGTGATCGACAAAGGTCTTGCCGCCATCGGTTGACTTCTTCTCTCCCTGCAGGAAGATGGTTCCATCGAGACCCTGAAAGGATCGAGCCCAGCCGCCCTTGCCCATGGCCCCGCCGACTCCGTACGTCTGTATTTCCCCGATCGCTTGGACAAAATCGGAGTCTTCGGCAAGACGCCCACTGAGTGGGAACTCAGGAGGACCCTGCTGTACGAGAATGTCGTCTACGAGACCGAACAGCTGATTTTCGGAGCTGCTCTGGTCCAGATTCTTGTGGGTGACGAAGACTCCCTCCAGGTCTTGACCCACTCGCAGGTTGGAGCCTAAATGCACGCCCACCTGAGGTGTGTTGCTGGCTGAGGAGAGATGCCTGAGGACAGTGCCGTCGTAGTAGAGGTGGGCGGTGCCGGGCAATAGATCTCCCTCGCCTACGTTCTCGCCATCCAGGAAGAGCTCGACGTGTCCCCGATCATAGGTGGCAGCCAGGTGGTAATACTGGTTCTTCTGAATCCATCCTGATCGAGAAGTGACCGTCTGCCCGTTCCAAATGAACCGCAGACTTCCAGCCCTGGCGTCAAAATCGAAGATGAGCTCGCCCGAAGTGGGCTTGCCGCTTCCCCTATAGGAGCTGAAAAGGCGCATGGGGCGGGCTGTGAAAGAACGGCGCTGGCCCTTTCGCTGTTGGGCATTCAGCCTCACTGCCAGCGTAAATTGCTCACCTAGATCCTTCGTGTCCAGAATCTCCAGGGCGTCATGGGTGATACCGCTACCTCCGAATTCCAGGGCACCCGTGCCTCTGGCGGCTTTGCCCTGGTCCTGGATGACCCTGGCGGAGTGGTAAAGACGTGTCTTCTGCCGACCGTCCGCGACCGCCTTGTCAGCGATAGGGCTGTCGCCATCGTCCTCGAAGTCGAGAAGGATCTTCAGGGGCTCCGGTGCTGTGGCCAGGGAGACCGGCTGATCCGCACGGAAAGCGTAGAGGGAGGCATTTTGAAGCTGGAAGCGAACTCTCCGAGGAGCCTTCGCTGGCGGCAGAGCTTGCAGTTGTCCCCAACTGACCCCCTGTTTTACAGCATCCTCCTTGAGGGGTTGGCATTCATCCAATCCAAAGCCTGGTACGACCTTGCCGGCGTCATCCAGGATTTCAACCTTGATCCAACCATTCCTGGCGTCGGCGTTAAGGTAGAGTCGTCCTTGAAGATTATCGATGGGCCGAGTTGTGATCGTCGCTATTTCGGCTCCGGCATCCAAAGAGGCGAAACCATCTTTTCTCAGGGTAGCCAGCCCAATGGCGCAGTTTCCCCAACCACCGGCTATGGAACTCGAGTGGGTCTGATCGGAAGCTCCATAGAATAGATTGATGGTATCGCCGCTGACCAGGGGTTGAGTCGCGGTATGGAGCATCCCCCCATCCCAGCGTCCGGCGGAACCCAGGGCCAGCATCGGGGGCCGGTCTCCTTCTTGCCGCTTCCAACGAATCCCGTCACGGCTGCTGACCAGCTCCAGGTGGATGGGGCCATCGTTGGTCCCTTCGGTGATGCGGAATACCCAGAGGAAGCCCAGGTACATGGACTCGTAGGGGAACGCCGCCAGTCCATAGAAATCGGTGTGCTGCCGGTCGCTCTCGACCCAGCGGTCATCGACTTCGTCGGGCGTCAGGACCAACTCCGTCGGAGGCCAGTGCTCGAAGTCGCTGGTCGAGGTGAAGCCGATGCTGCGACGACGGAATCCACGAACTGCCGCAAAGATCTTGGCGTAGCCGATGTAGCGGCTTCGGTTGGGATCCCAGACGAAGTTCCCGACGTCGCCGGGATCGGGAAGAATCGGCTCCGGCAACTCCTTGCTCCAATGTATCCCGTCGGGTGAGTAGGCCCCGTAGAATCCGCTGACAGGATGCTTCGCGTCCGTGCGCCCGTAATCGTAGTAGATCAGTTTGTAGCCGCGGTTTGGGTCTGTTTCCCAGGGCGTATGGATGATGATAGGAAGATGGCTCTCCTTCGGCCTCTCGATGAAGATGTTGTTTGCGCGAGAGCCGTTGAACTCCGCGATGCCTAGCTCGGGCTTGACCCAATGGACCCCATCCTTGCTGGTAGCGTATAGATTCCGATAGCCGCGATGGGTGTGATACCACATCCGATAACCAGTCCTGCTCTCGTTTGGAAGAACGGAGCCGAACAGGTAGGCAACCTCCCCTTCCCAGGGCTGATCCGGTTTCAGCACGGGATTGGAGGCATGCTTTTCGAAGGGGTGATAGCGCCGAACCACTCCGGATTTTTCCTGGATGAGGTAATCGTCCAGGCACAGCTGCCAGGGTCCCGTTAAGTCGCCCAGAGACTTGGGCGCTGCAATCCCGGTAATGAAGAAAGCGGTCGACGCGCAGAAAAGCGAGACAGCTAGAAGAACTCGCCGGGCCAGCCAATCTTTCATCATAAATACCCCTACTAGATGGGACTCCCCAATGATAGCGATAACTTCGATGTTGGTATAGGGTTAGGCTTCAGCACCGGACTGGCAGGCTGTTTCCCCGCTTCGGAGGCTAACTTAGGGTCTGCGCAAAAATAACTTTGCATTTTGGCATCTCATCTTCACACCATCTTCGGCCGCTCCTCAATCGCGAAATCCTCAATGTTGACCCGGCTGCGCCTGCGGTTTCGCTCAATCGTTCGCGACCAAATCTGGCGCAAAGCTGAGCGCTAACTCTGCAAAGTTTATTCTTGAACGCACCCTTAGTCCTGACCTTGTGCGCCCCGTCTCAGCCTCATGAAGTCGGGATGCGGCAAGAGTATGGATTGGAGCTTGTAGGCGATGTCAGACACAGGGGCCTGCAGCGGATGCAAAAGACAATCGGGCAGCTGTTCGGAGAAAAGTGAAAACACGGTTTTTTGCAGCTGCCCAGTGATCAGCCAGGCGCTGTTCCGGTCTCTCCACCAGTATTGGAGGTCGGGAAACTGCTCCTTGGTGGGTTGGAGCATCAACTCGATTGGGGTGCCCCTGAGAACCTGGCGGAACGCCGAAGCGGTCCGAGCGCTATGATAATCTGAGGTAACCACGATGATGCTGGCCATCCCTGATTCCTCCATCAGTCGCACGATAACCTGAGCATCCCCGTCCGTACCACTGATAGGGGCTGAGCATTTCGAACAGAGATAGTCTTTCGGAGTCGATTTCTGGTACACGATTCTGGAAGCCGGAACGCCGGCGTTGAGTGCCGTTTGAACCAGTGAATCCGGCCAAGATCCTGAGAGTATAAGTCTCTCGGCAAATCCTTCTTTGAAGAGCCGTATCCCAGTCCTCATTCTCTCCCTGCCAGGGCCGGGGATGACAGTAACGGCATCGGCACGACTCAAGGCATCCTGATGAACCAGGATCTGTCCCAACCGATTCAAGAGTGGGGCGCGAACGAAGTATAGACCGGCTGCAAACACCAAGGTAGAACCCACGAGGGTCAGGACGACCTGGAAGAAAGAGCGCCTCCTCACAAGATCATTACACCACCTTACGGGTTGCCTGCTCAAATTGCTTGAAAAGTGTGCAGCCTCTGCTCGACCGCGAATACAGTCTTCCCTTGACACCGAGTGTGGAGAGAAGGATCCTTCTCAGGACGGACCCAGTCGATGCCAATTCCAGCGCTCTCATCATGAAATTGCTCAATCGCCGCCACGCCCTGAAGATGTTCACCGCAAGTACGGCCGGAATTGCCTCGGGGATGCCTTTGTGGGGCAGCGCCCGGTATTTCCAGCAGGCTCCCTCCCGCCAGCCCAGAATTACTGAAGTCGAGGTGCAGGAGATTATCTCGCCGCTCCACGATTACAACGCTAGGGCCCTCTTCCGAAGCCAATCCGATATCCCGGTTCGGACCATCTACATCGTCCGTACGGACACGGGTTTGGAGGGCTACGGCGAGAAATGGGCACTCAAGACGCCAGGCGAAGACTTGTCACAATATCTTGGGACCACTCCGTTCGACTGGTTCGCCACTACCCACAACATGCCCATGAGCATGGCCTTGTACGATCTGATGGGAAAGATCTTGGGCGTCCCCCTTTGGAAGCTGTTGGGCCCACAGGTTCGCAAGTGGGTACCGGTGGCTGCCTGGACGGTCTCCCAGCCTCCCGAGGCCATGGCCGAGGAGGTCCGGCAGGTCTCGGCCCGTGGCTACCGCTGGCTCAAGTATCACGTGGATGTGTTTCAGAACGCCATCGATCAGACCGCTGCCATGCAGGACGCCGCTCCGCCAGGCTTCAAGATCCACTATGACTTCAATGCCGATTCGGAATTGGCCGCTGTCTACCCAGTCTTGAGGGAGCTTGAGAAATTCCCGGTGGCAGGAGAGATCGAGGATCCCATCAACATCGAGGACCATGAAGCCTGGAAGGCCCTTCGTACAAAGTGTGGCCTGCCCCTGATCTTTCACCATGCGTTGGATTCCACCGAGTTCTATGTCCGCCATGGACTTTGCGATGGCTTCGTCGCCTCACGTTTCCCGGTGGGCACAAACATGAGACTGGCGGCGTTGGCCGAGAGCACACGCATGCCCTTTATCCTGCAGCTGCCGGGAGGCAACCTCAGCATGGCCTTCCTGGCTCACCAGGCGGCCGTCTACAAGATGGCGACGCTTCCCGGAATTCCCCTGGCCAACCTCTGGAAGGACGACGTTACCGTCGAGTCAATTCCCGTCGTGGCTGGAAGCGTTCAGGTTCCAGAGGGCCCAGGACTCGGGTTGAGTCTGGATCAGCAGAAGTGCGAGCAGTATGCTGCCGCTTCCAGGCCCGATCCGGGACGATTCCTGTTTCGGGTCCGATATGGGAACGGTCCCACCCTCTATCTGCGACCCGACCAGAAGAGACACGCCCTTCACACCGGCTCCTCCACTCTCCCGGGACCCGTTCCCGGGTACGGCAATCCCATTCGGACCGACCATTGGGACGACGATGGCAGCCCGGAGTTCCGAAAGGTATGGAGAGAGACGGGTGATGGACCCGTGTGGCAAGGGCTTTAGCGGAATAGTGAGCAGTGAAGCAGTGAGTGCTGCTGTCCGGCCCTCTCCTCGGAACCGGGGCTCATTCTGCTGGCGATTCAAGTCGTTCTCTGCCCAACCTGGCTTCGTCATACTGCTAGTGCACCCGTTGGCGGCGCTGTCGGATTAGCTGCTTCCGCTCACTGCTCACTGCTGGGATTGAGATTGTATTTCTCCGACTCTCCGGGAGGGATACTCAAGAATCTTCAGGAGTCTCCTCGAAATGATTTGGCGATGTAGACGATCTGACCGACGTGATAGCTGACATGGGCCAGCGATCTGTGGAGTGCTTCATGCACCGTCAACTGCTGACACCGGATTGACACCCGATCCCCCAGGTTGCCGTCTGAGAGGTCTTCAAGAGACGCAAACAGGCAGTCCCAGCCGTCATTCCACTTCTCCCGTAGTTCAGAACGGCTGACTTTCCGGGACACGAACTCCGAGTCCCTTTTGCGCCAGGGCTTCTCTCCATCCGAACTCAGAAAGTCGGTAAAGCGCGACTTCAGATTCCCGGCCATATGGCAGACGAGAGTGGCCACGGAATTGCCTCCCCCAGCCCCCGGCTCCGACGACTCACCTTACAGGAGCTGCGAGATAGCTCCTTCACCCAGGGTTCTGTACCTGCGGAATTCAGATTTAATCGAGGAAAGAATGCTGCTCATGTTCGACACCTCCTCCGTTTGTTTGCCACCAGTATAAGCCTCCGTTGACGCAGGACCCATAAATCAATCGGGGTCGATTGACCCGATTGGGGAGAGGAATTCGCAGGGCTTGCAAAGAGGAAGCTCAGCCGGGAGTACGGCCGGAACAGTCATGTCTTCAAAAAGCAAAAGGAGGAGAATTCCATGGTGGCAGGATCGTTGATGAAAGGTATGGTCGCGGTTCTCTTGATCTTCACATTCACGCTGAATGCTCAGGACGGTGGCGCCCGGCGAGAGGATGTTGAAGGGTTTGTGGTGCAGCAACGAGCCGACGGGAGTCTCGCTTCGACAGGCTCCGAGCCCAAACAAAATCGCGGAGTGGTGAGCGCCAAATTCGGCTACTCCACTTTTCCGGACGAAGCCCCCATCAATCACTTCGTTGCTGGCGGAGGGTCTCGATTCTACCTGACGCATCGGTGCAGTGTTGGACCCGAGGTCCTATACATGCAGGGTCCGGGTTTCGACCGGGACCTGGTGTTGAACCTGAACTGTGGGCTGGATTTCCGGCCTGACTCACGCCTGAGACCCTACTTAATCGGCGGCGTGGGCCTGCTCCACCACCGGAACCGCATCCGATTCGTCTCCCAGTCGTTTTCGGGAAACGGCCTAGCGTACAGCGGAGGAGTGGGATTCAAAGTAATGCTCAACGACCGGCTTTTCAAATCGCCTGAGGTTCGGGTAGGCTGGAATCCCTTGCTGATGATTACCAGCAGCGTCGGATATAGTTTCTAGACGGTTCGGAACCCAGGTGCCTAGACGAGGTTCCCTTTCTCCGGAAATCCTTGAAAAATCTCTTTGCCTAAGGGAAAATACATACTATAGTAACAGTAGTATGTTGACCTTAGCAAAGCAAGAACTCGAGGTTATGAAGCTCATCTGGCGGTCCGAATCGGGAACGGCCACGGTTAGGGATGTCTACGAGGCACTGCGAGAACGGCGCACAATTGCCTACACCTCGGTCATGAGCACCATGCGGACCTTGGAGCAGAAAGGGTTCCTAACCAAGTGGGAAGACGGCAGAGCCTACGTGTATCAGCCCACTCGGGCCAAGGAGCAGGTGGTCTTGGGTTTGGTGGAGGACTTCGTGGGGCGCGTCTTCAACGGATCGGGTGAGGCGCTGGTAGTACATCTGATAAAGCAACTCGATCTGTCCAGTCAGAACCTGAAGGAGATCGAGAAAGCGATTGAGGCGAGCGAATGAACCCTGAACTATGGCTGGAAAACCTTCTTTCCTATAGCCTGCAGCTGCTTGGGTTGGTATTGGCTGGGGGAATCTTGGCCTGGATCTTCCGGATCCAGGTCGCCAAGGTCGTCCACCCTTGCTGGCGACTTCTCCTCTTCCTTGGTGTGTTCTTTTCTCTACTACAGCCCTAGAACTCGACCGAGGTAGCGGTGCCACTCTCGGTCGAGGGGTTGACCGACCTTTCCCAATTCGATGGTCCTGTCGCTGCTGGAAGTATTGGCTATCGTTTCCCGACGTCAGAGGTGATTCTCATTCTGGTGCTGGTTGTAATCCTGATTCGGCTGGGCCGGCTTGGATCCGGCTTCTTCCGGTTGCGGGAGTGAAGACGGAATCGCCGCGAGTTGTTTCCCCTTTCTCCTGAACTGCAAGCACTGCAGTCGCGCATCGAAGTTTCTCCGCAGATCTATCTTTCCCCAGATATCAAGGGACCCGTAGCCTTCGGCTTTTTTCGTCCACTCGTGCTCTTGCCGGAGTACTTCGAGGATCTGGACGAGAAGTTTCAGCAGCCGATTGTTTGTCATGAACTTCTCCACGTCAGGCGCCAGGATTGGCTTTTCAACACGGTCGAAGAGATCCTTCGCTCTCTTTTCTGGTTTCACCCGGCCATCCGTTGGCTGATCAACCGAATCCAGCTCAGCCGCGAGCAGGTGGTCGACCAGGAACTCGTTCAAATGACGGGCGCACGCAAGCTCTACCTTGAATCGCTGGTCAAGGTGGCCAGTTCCGGGATATCAGATCGTAGGGTACCGGCCCCCCTATTCTTACAAGAGTGTCAGCTCAATCAGCGGGTTCAGTTGATGCTAAAGGAGGTTTCCATGTCCAAGAGTCGACAGGTAGTTTCATTGTTGGTCTGCACGCTGCTCCTCGGCGCAATCGGATGGGGTGTGGCCGAAGCGTTCCCCTTGGAGAGCCCGTCTCCAGCCGAAGAGGAGACACTGCAGTCTGCCGAGGCTCCCGGGGGTCCAATTCGGGTTGGCAACAATATGCAGGCGTCGAAGCTGGTCCACCGTGTGGAGCCTGTCTATCCGGAAATGGCTCGTGCCGCGCGGGTTATCGGCTTGGTGATGCTGTAAGTGCTCGTCGACGAAGCAGGTGAAGTTCAGGATCTCAAGGTACTGAGAGGGCATCCCCTCCTCAACGACGCTGCTCTGGAGGCCGTATGGGAATGGCGCTATGGCCCCACGACACTTAATGGGAAACCCGTCTCCGTCGTGAGTAATGTCGCAATCAATTTCGTGAGAGCAGGGGAAACAGCGGTGGGTAACCTGGCGCTCCTAATGGACGAGGCCGGCATTCTCTGGGAGGGTAAGACGCGCCTGAAAGGCGAGAAGCTCTTTGACTGGGTGGCCGAGGTTGCGGGCCAACCGATCATGATTGTCGCGAAACCGGGAACCCCGAGTCAGTACGTGAAAGAGACAGTTGAACTACTGAAGCGAGCCGGAGTGGAGAAGGTGTACGTCAAAGAACTGAAAGAGCCCCAACAGTAAGGGAAGGAGAGCCCGAATTATTGCACCGACATAGTAGGAAATTTATGAGAATCAGGCTAGTGCAGACTTCAGGATGAGGTCCTGAGACAAGATAGGAGAAGGCTTTACTGCCCGCCTCGGCTCTTTCGGAATCCGGAATGCTTCAGACCCTATGCCGGCAGCGCTCTCTTGTGGTCGCCGGGCTTTGGGCCGCGACTCTCCTGGTAGTCGGTGCTCTGCTTCTGAGCTGCATAAAAAGGCAGATCGAGGTTCGTGTAGAAGACCCCAGGGAACCTGAGTTTCAGGCTCGTGTGGCCGAGGCCGATACCTACTTTCGCCAACAGCACCTCTACGGTTGGAGGAAGGCGGAGAGCTTCTACAAAAAGGCCCGGCTAGTCAAGGAGACCAACGAGCTCACTGACAAACTCCTCTTGACGGGGATTCTTCGAATCATCCGAGAGAGGCAGGAAAACATCCCAGACGCGTCCGTTTTGGAAGTGCTGGACGAGCTGTGTGGGAAGGCGCCGGAAGGTCCATTCAGGTTATGCGGATTGGCCGATGCCTACCTCAGTGCCAAAGAGCGAGGCGATGCCAAGTACGAATTCCTTGGATCTGTTCTCTCACCAGGCGAGGCAGAACCGGTTCTCAGCGCCTATCTCGACCTGCTCGCTATCGGTGCGGACAACCCAGCTGCCTGCGAAGAATTTCGCGATCAGTTCATCCAGGATTTCCCGTCCTCTCCCCTGACCTTGTACATCGTGCAGAAGGAGGGACGTCCGGACGTCGAGGGTCTGCCAGAGCCGGACCCTCGTTTCGCCGAACACTTTCTCTATCGAGGAGGTTTCCTTCTGGAGAAAACCAGGTATGCAGACGGAATCGAGTCCCTGGCCAGGGCCATCGAGCTGGTGCCCGACTACACCAAGGCCCACACGGCGCTGGGAGATTTCTGGCTCTTCATAGTCCTGGACAGTGAGAAAGCGATTACAAACTTCGAGCGCGCGCTGTCCTTCGATCCGGAGAATCCCGCTGCACTCTTCGGAAAGGCGGTAGCCCTGCATTACCTGGAGAAGAACATCGAGTCCAACATAGCGCTGGATCGTCTGCTGGCGAACCAGGACCGATGGGGCGATTTCGGACAAGAATTGACCTCCTACTACCGCGACCAGATCCCCTACTACCAGGGGTACAACCACTATCTCATCGGCGCACTGGGCGAGGCGCGCGAGTGGATCGATAAGGCCAAGCAGTATCAGCCAAAATCCGAGATGGTGAGCTACGTCTCCGGTCTGATCCACCTGAGGGACTACTCCCCCGAGAGTGCCGAAGCCGAGTTTGAGGATGCAACCAGAACCGGTGAGATTTGCGATGCCTACTATCGGCTCGGACTCATCAACGACGAAGAGGAGCCTAAAAGAGCCGTGAGCCTCTTTCTGGCCGCCGCCTACTGTGCCGTCAACGGGGTGAAGGAACTGGAGAAATCGCTGGCACGGCTGGACCAGCTCGATTTGGACGAGGATTCCAGAGCCGCCCTCAGACTCAACCTGCAAGCGAGCTTGGAGAAGAGAACGGAGTCAGCCATTGCCACCCTGGAGGACATGATTATCCGCACCCGCCCCAAGACAGCCACTCAGGAGACCGTCCATATAGAAACCATGCTCGAGCTCCTTTTGCAGCTGAGAAATCCCCTGTAACCGAATCAAGCCTCACCTCTCAAAGCCTAAGCTAAAACTTCAAGAATACGTCCCACGTCGCTAGCCCGCATTTCTCATCGCTGGTCTACTGCGCCGCCGCAATCATCCGCCCTGGCTGCGTTGCGCTCGGTCGGCCGCCTCGACGTACTGTCAAAGCACGACTGCGGCGGCCTCGGTCGCAAGCCTTGCCAGGACGGCCCTTGCGGCGCCTCGCTACGACAAGCGATGAGAAATCCGGGCTAGTCCCCGGACAGCGCGTCGAACGGGACCTGTTTGCCGACAGCATCAACCCACTTCACCAAGACTAGACTCCCCAGACTCTTGTCACGACCTGAGGGCGAACTACCAGTATTACAAAGCCAAGTCCGTCAGAGCCGCGAACGACTCGACCCGTTAGCAACATGAGGCCAGATTCCGAGGAGAGAGCTGGACAACTCTTCCCCACGGAGTGACGCACGATATCGCCTATCCTCGACCGAAGTTTCCTTCTCGAATGGGGCCAGTGCTTCCTGGGGGCGGGACTAACCTCACACTTCATTGGGATTTCCCTGAGGAACAAAGGTATAACCCGTTTATTAATCGATCTTTAGGTCAGGGAATCCTGAAGCGAAAGCCAGGGGTTGGGCCGCGGCGGCGTACGTCAACAAACGGACTTTGTAGCGAAGGCAAGCAAACGAGTCGGGAACATTTGCACTGGTCCCCGACCCCTCGCTCGCGCTTCAGGCTTCCATCAATTGCAAAGTTTCGTTCTCGAATGGGGCCAGGGCTTCTGGAGCGGGACTAAGGTGACACTTGAATTTTTACAGGCCGAATGAGGGTTTCAGGTTTCCGGTCAAACAGGACTACAAAGACCAGAACTGGTAATAGCACGAACCCAAGTCCAACGATGCTGCGCCAGGCTGTGATGCCTGCGGAGAGCAGCGATGAAGACGAGAGAATCTTAAATTCCGACCTACCGGGCGCGATTGTCTGCCCAGAAAACGCCGTCGCGTGAGAGGCGAGTTTCCGCTCCAAGCGAGTCCTCCCTGAACGAAAAGGGCCTACCGCCCTCAGGACCTGGAGAATCTGAGCGCCCGTGAGCCCAGCCCTGTAGCCACAAACGGCGGAGAGTGTGTTGACACTTTGGGCACCGCGTCGTCGACGTCCAGACTTCACTCCGCCTTGGCGATCATCTTTTTAAGCCTTTTCGCAAAGAACCGCGTAGCCGTAGCCACGATAGTCTCGCCTTTCTCCGCAGTCGCAAGCAGCGCTTCTTTCTGGCGTGCCCGGTCGCGTGTGTTCTCGCCTTTTAGACCCCCATCTCGGGATCGCCGATCGTGGGCAAGAAACTTCTCGATGTCGGGGGCGAACTGCGACTCATAGTTCAAGCCGGCCCGGTCGTAAGCCTCCATCGTAAAAGCGCGCAGCCGGTCTGGAAACGCGGCCAGGTAAATCGAGGTCTCGAACTCTCCGGCATGGGATGTCCGGTTCTCGGATTTGATAATCTGATCCATAGTCTCCTTCGGGATCGCGCTCCAATAGGAATCGGCGTCGAGATTGATCCCCAGCTGCTGGCGCTAGACGGGCAACATCTCCAGGAGCGGCTGATGATTTCCCCCGTGTCCGTTCAAGACAAGGATATTGCGGATACCGTGGGCTTTCAGACTGTCGAGGACATCGAGTACGTAGGCTTGGAAGGTCTCCTTGCGCAGGGTAATCGTGCCCTTGCGAGCCATGTGATAGGGGGCGTACCCGCAGGGACTCGGGGGAGCGACCAGGACGCTTGGATAGAGCTGCAGTGCCACCTGTTTCGAGATCAGCGTCGAGATGGCAACGTCGGCGATCAGGGCCATGTGCTCGTTGTGCTGCTCGACCGATCCCGTGGGAAGAATCGCGGCCTTCACCCGACCACTTGCCAAGGACTCACGAATCTCCTTCCGCGTATTCTCCCAAAGCAGCACCTTCTTGGGATTGACGAAGGGCATCCCCGGGCGGGTCATCGCTGGAGTGGAGAAAGGCAACGTCCCCAGTTCTCCGCGGGGAGCCGCAGCCGTGCCTGCGGTGGCCACAGCACTCATTGACTGAAAGAACCTGCGGCGACTCAGCTGCTCGCGCATGGTGGGCCCCTCGTTGCTAACGATTAAAAAAAGAAGTCTTCGGAAGTCTTCACCAGAATCTGATTCTTATCGGTCGCGGAAAGGAAATCCGAGTGGTCACGGATGACGCTCATGGCAGCTTCGAAGCTGTGGGCGTCCTGGCCTGCAGAGGAGCATCGCTTTCCCACATACAACGCTCGGGACCAAAGGCTTCGACGACACGCTCAATAAATGGAAGCATGTCGAGATAGGGGGGGCGCTTGGCTCCCAGGGCGTAGAAGGCTCCGATCTTGACCATCACTCGCTTGTAGCGGGCCATTCTACACAGGGCCTGAACCTCGGACTCGATAACCCGGCCCTTTCGTCCGATGAGACAAAAGTGATCGATGATCACGGGACATTCGGGATGACGACTACACATCCGCTCCAGTTCGGGCAGATCCTCCGGAGTCATGAGAAAGCTGAGGGCCAGATTGTGCTCGGCTCCGGCGGAAAACATCTTCTCGAAGCCCGAATGGTCCATCCACTGAGGACCGTCGTCGAGGGGAGGACGCGTGCTCTGACCTCGAATGCGGAAGGCGTAGATACCACCTTCCGCCAAAGCAACCATGGTTCGGTCGGGACTCGCAATTGAGACGTCGGTGATGGCCGGCACGATCCCTGTCCCCACGAACTGCCTCGGACTCGAGGCGATGGCATCGAGGATATAACTGTGATCCAGGCCATACCACGTCGTCTGGATAAGGTTCACACGGCGGATCCCAGTGGGACGGAAAAGTGCAAGCAACTCCTCGATAGAGAAGCTGGGAAACCACAGATTCTCCTTTCGAAAACCTGCGGCTAAGGGATACTTTTCGGTATCGGAGCTCCAGACGTGAACGTGCGCGTCGACGATCCTCAACTCCTTTTTCGTCCTCCCCCAGATAGCATTCTGCCCTGATCCTGCAAGTCCCAGGCAGGCCGAGGCGGCGACCCACTTGCGACGCGATATTCTTTCCCCAAGTCCTTTCAGGGCAGTACCCTCATCGGATCCGTTTTTTGCCGCGCAGACTTCTGGTCTCTCCTCGGAAATTTGGGCTCATATTGCTGATAAGTCAAGTCGCCCGCGAATCTGCCGGACTCGACTTCGTAGTGCCGGAAGTTCACACGTTCGCAGCACTGTTGGAGCGGAAAGGGTTGGGAAATGGTCTGCCTGTGTGGTCGGAAACTTGATCCCTGATGTAGCAGTGCTTACCCTCTGGATACGCTAGAGAGGGTCGTCGAGACAACTGTACCGCCGATGTCGAGTTGGTCGCAGCGGGCCAGATATGAAAAATCCAGATAGCCAAGAGCTGCAAGTGATCGCGAATAGCGACGACGGTGAGGTTGTCGACACTGGGAAAGCCCCAACGCCTGGTTCGAGGCGGATGCCGGCCTGGGGGATCGGACAATTACCCCATCCGCCCGCCTTCACAGTGAGGAACTGGGTGGCTATGCTGGGACCCGGACTCTTCATGGCGGGGGCGGCGATTGGCGGTGGCGAATGGCTGACGGGGCCTGTGGTCACAGCTCGCTATGGGGGAGGACTGCTTTGGCTGCCACCCTCAGTATCCTCGGCCAGGCCCTCTACAACGTGGAGGTAAGCCGCTACGCCCTCTATACCGGTGAGCCCATCTTTGCGGGCAAGCTCCGCACCCTTCCCGGACCAGCCTTCTGGGTGCCGGTTTACCTGATGTTCGATGCCGCGTCGTTTTTCCCGTACCTTGCTGCCAGCGGCGCAATTCCGCTGTTGGCCCTTTTGCGAGTTGCGATTCCCGATCCCGCCAGCAACCCCGCGGATGAGTTCGCAATCAGAGGCCTATCTATTGGTATTTTTCTAGCGGCGATGATTCCTCTGGTCTTTGGGGGGGAAATCTACAACTCGATCCGAGTCCTCATGACCACGAAGATCGTCCTGGTGATGGGATTCTTGCTGCTGTTGGCGGGCATGTTCTCCACTCTGGAGACGTGGGCCGAAATTACCAGTGGGTTCTTCAAGTTCGGCAACGTTCCCATTCGGCGCAGCGAAGACGCAAACCTCAATGGCCTTCTCGACCAGGGAGAGGATTGGGATGGCGACGGCAACCTGGACGTCAAGGAGCCCACACTCCAGCTTCAGTTCGATACGGACGGCGACGGCAAACCGGATGCCACCGACGCGGACCAGGACGGGCGGCCAGATCCGATGGTTCCCAGTGTCGGAGGCGGTTCTGGATTCTGGCCTGATTTTGACGGTGACGGAAAGCCAGACCAGAGTCTGGCCGTCGACTCCACCGGTGACGGCAATCCCGATCGGACAGTCTCCTTCGATCGGGACGGGGACGGCAGGCTCGACGCATTTCTGGACATCGACGGTGATGAGATCCGCGACGGTGACAACCTGGACAACGTATTCGCTGCCTTGATCCAAGGGCGTCCTCTACCGGAAGTTGACCTCAGTATCTTGATGTTTTTAGGTGCTTTAGTAGCCATTTCCGGAAACGGAGGCCTGGGGAACTCTTCAACCAGTAACTATACCCGTGAGCAGGGCTGGGGGATGGGGGCTCATGTCGGTGCCATTCCCAGCATCATCGGGGGAAGAGAATTTCAGCTTTCACACGGGGGAATGGTCTTCGAGCCGGGCACCGATACGCTCCCCCTCTGGCGCAAGTGGTTTCGATTCGTGGTTCGTGACCAGTGGGCCGTCTGGATGCCCAGTTGCTTCGTTGGCATCGCGTTGCCGGCGATGTTGTCTCTTATGTTCCTGCCTCGGGGCTTTTTCCTCGAAGACCAGTGGCAGACTGCTCTGATTACGGCCAATGGGGTACGCGATGGTGTTGGTTCCGAGTGGGGAAATCTGTTCTGGATCTTTACGCTCTTGTGTGCCTTTTTGGTTCTGGGAAGCGGGGTCACTCCCGCCACCGACGGATTCCTTCGGCGCTGGGTTGACGTCTTCTGGATTGCCAGCCGCAAGGCCAGGACCTTCGACCCCAGGTCCATTCGCTATGTCTATTTCTCGGCGCTTGCGGCCTACGCGGTTCTTGGGATCATCTTACTGCTCTTGGAACCGCCGGTAACTCTGCTCTTCATCGCGACCCTGCTCATGAATTTCGCGCTCGGCTTCAGCTGTTGGCACACCTTGGCTGTCAACCTAGTTCTACTGCCGGCGCAATTGCGACCCGGCTGGGTTGCACGGATAGGTCTGTTTCTGGCCGGTCTTTTCTTTCTCGCAGTGGCTTTGCTCTCGACTGTCACGACTCTGCACCAGAAGGGCATTATTTGAGGTAGCCGATCATCGGAGGAATTCAAATGGAAGATTCAAATGGAATTGCATATCAACGGGGACGTTTTTTGCCAGTCGAGGAGGTAAACGTCTCAATCCTGGACCCGGCCTTCAGCAAGAGCGACGTCGTGTTCGACGTGGTGTCCGTCTGGGATGGAAGATTCTTCCGGCTGGAAGACCATTTGAGGCGCTTCCGGGAGTCTCGCGAGTATGTGCGGATGAAGTCCCCGTATTCCGAAGACGAGATGAAGCAGATCCTGGCACAGTGCGTGGACCGTGCTGGCCTCAGCGAGGCGATGGTGTACATGCTCTGCACCCGCGGCAGCTACACCGGGGGAGGAGCGATCGGCGATCCGCGAAGCTGTGAGAACGAGTTCATTGCTTATTCGCACCCCTATTATTGGGTAGTGCCCCGAGAGCGGGTTAAGACCGGGGTCCACCTGTGGCTGGCCGAGACCTGTCGGGCGCCCAACTCCGCCATCAACCAGAAAACCAAGAGCTTCAATCGAATGGACCTGACGCGGGCCCAGTTCGAAGCTCTGGATGCAGGGGCCGATGCTCCGGTACTGCCTTCCACCGATGGCTTCTTGACCGAAGGTCCAGGCTTCAACCTGTGGATAGTCAAGGACGGCAGGGTATTGACCCCAGGGGACAACATGCTTGAAGGGATTACCCGCCGTACCGTCTTCGAGCTCTGTTCACTGCTGGATCTCGAAGCGACTACCGCCAATCTCACAGCAGAAGATCTTCAGAAGTCCGAAGAAGCCTTCATATCTACCACCGGCGGTGGAATTGTCCCAGTGACGCGCGTCAGCGAGCGAGCGATCGGGGACGGCACACCCGGTCAGATTTCCTGCACACTGCGTGATCTTTATTGGGCGAAGCGTGCGGAGGATTGGCACACGACTTCGGTTTCGGGGCTGCTAGCATCGTCAGCGGAGTCCCTCGCAGGAACCCGGTGAGCCATGTGTAGAAACATCAAGACACTGTTCAATTTCGACCCACCTGCAACCGACGGGGAGGTGCGAGCTGCCTCGATTCAATTCGTGCGGAAGTTGAGCGGATTCACCCAGCCCTTCCGAGCGAATCAGGCGGCCTTCGAGCGAGCCGTTTTGGAAGTCTCGCAGATCGCACGCACGCTGATCGACTCGCTTTCGACCAACGCCTCGCCCCGGAACCGAGAACAAGAAGCAGAGAAAGCTCGTGCCCGCACGGGCAAGCGTTTCACGTAATCAGGAAAAACCCAGGTTGCAGGCTACGAGCAAATCTCCCGTTCCAAATGGCTTGTATCTTGGCCTTCACTTACCCTTCCAGCTCAGCGAGCCTCACGGTTCTCCCTTCTGCGGCTGAGCGATCCGCCGCGAAAACCACCCGATGGGTCTCGAAGGCGGTTGCGAAGTCGGTCAGCGGCATGGGCTCGCCCTTCTCGAGGCTGTCCACGAACGCCTGAAACTGAGGCAGGTAGGGGTGGTCAGCGACGTCTCCCGAATCAATAAGCGCGGTTTCCAAAGTGCTCCATCTGTCCTTGGTCTGGCCCTTCAGTTTGTGACTATAGAAGCGGTTGTCCAGAAGACTTCCCTCGCTACCCACCAGATGGATGTGGAAATAATAGGGTTGCAGGCAGTCGATAACCGAGGCAACCTTCGCCAGTTTTCCGTCTTTGAATTTGAGGAGGCTAACCGAGGTCCCGTCGTACTCGTAGGGCGCAAAGATCTCGCTACTGGACCGGTTGCTGTAACTGGTGATTTCCTCCACTTCCCCGTCCATCAGCCAGAGGAGTAGATCGACGGCATGACAGCCCGCCGTCAGGAGACTGCTTCCTCCAATGTCGCGCTTCACGTTCCAACCGTACTGGCCATACCAGGGACCGATCCCATGGTAGTAGTCGACCTCGGCGTAGTGGATAGAGCCTAGAAGACCCTGATCCAGCACCGAACGGATCATGTTGCCGTGCTGGCTGTAGCGTACTTCGAAACACACGCACGAACCCACTCCGGCATCCTGGATGGCCTGCCCCATCGATTTCGCGTCCTCGAAGGTCAGGGAAATCGGTTTCTCGATGATGAGATGTTTCCCCGCCTTAGCTGCCGCGATCGACTGTTGGGGGTGAAGAGGATGGGGAGTACAGATGTCGACGATATCGATGGAGGGATCTCTAAGCATATCGTCCAGGTCCTGGTACGCCTTGAGCGGAGTCCCGTACTGGAGCGCCAACTCCGATTCATCTAGCTGCCGCCGAGAGCAGACCGCCGTTACATTGGCACCCTCGACCGATTTGAAGGCATCGATATGTGCTCCTGCTACCCATCCAAGACCGACGACTCCCACATTCAGATCACCCATTATGAACTCTCCTTCACAGCTAAAGCATCTTGATCAATACTGTCCCCGCCTTCCGCTACCCGTGGGGCCACCTTAGCCACAACTGGACTCACTGGCAAGGGGCAAGCTTGAGAGTCGGCGCATCCAAGGATCGGCATCGTCTTCAAGGTATCCGTTGCCTGGGTGTAGCCGCCCTTCTATACTGAATCCTGATTTCTCCCATTTCTCCAAGGAGTGGACAGATGAGTATTCGAAAGCGCATAGGTCTGCTGGTCCCCTCCACGAACACCACCTGCGAGGCGGACTTCCAGATGGCAGTCACTGCAGGTGTGACCGTCCATGGCCAGCGTCTTTGGCTCACCGACGAGACCCGGAGTGAAGACGGCATGGGGCGAATGAACGAAGATATAGAGAGCGGTGCTCGCTATCTGGCCACTGCCAGAGTCGACATCATTGCCTACGCTTGTACTACTGGCAGTTTCTATAGAGGAGCCGGATGGGACCGGGAGATGATCGACCTCATAGAGAGGACGGCAGGAGTTCCGGCTGTAGTGACGAGCCCTGCGGCAGTGGAGGCATTGAACTCGATTGGAGCCAGGAAGATTTCGGTAGCCAGTCCCTATTCGGATTGGGGCAACCGGAAACTGCGTAGCTATCTAGAGGCGGCTGGGTTCTCGGTGCTCAATGTGGAAGCGGAGCCGGTAGCGGCGGTTGCGGGTCAGCAGGGGATCAATGATCAAGAGCCCGAAGCCGTTGTCGAGTTTGCCACTTCGGTATGTCGACCCGAAGCAGATGCGCTCTTCTGCTCCTGCACCGCATGGAGAGCGATGGAGGCAGCTGAGGCACTGGAAAAGACCACGGGGAAACCCGTGGTGACCTCGAATCAGGCCACGATCTGGTCGGCCTTTTGTGCTCTGGGAATCCGGCAGCCAGTGCTGGGTTTCGGAAAGCTTCTCGAGAATCTGGCAGCAGATTGAGCATTTTAAGCCTGAACTTCATCGACAAAGAGTAGATGCAAGAATCGGCGTCTGACAGAGTCATGGCCTGTAGGACGGGCACTCTGCTACGGGTGGTGGGAAACTCGGTCTAGATGGAAGATAGAAAGCCGAGTAGCTCAGCGACGATCTCGCCCGGTTGTTCTTCGGGAAGGAAATGGCCGCATTCTAGAGCCTTGCCTCGTACAGCGGTGGCCTGCTCCGACCAGACTTCAAGCATCTCGAGACTCGACCCCGTTTGCCAGCCGGGACGCTTCACAGTGTTGTTGCCCCAGAGAACCAGCACAGGACACGTCAACTTGCGACCGCGGTCTTCCTCGTCATGCGCCAGGTCCAGTTCGATCGCCCGGTAATCCAGGCAGGTGGCGCGAATGGTTTCGGGATTGTCGAAACATCGCAGGTATTCGGTATAGGCTTCTTCGCTTATAGAACCCTCAATAGCACACCACCGCTCTAGTAAGAAATCCAGATAGAATTTGGCGTTGGTTCCGATCATGGTTTCGGGAAAAGGGTGAGGTTGGCGCATCAAGTGCCAGTGGAACCAGGCGAACGAGAGTTGTTGATCCATATTGTCGAAGGCAGCTTGAGAAGGGACCACGTCCAGAGAAGTAAGGCTCCTGACCCTGGCAGGATGGTCCAGAGCCATCCGATGGCCGACCCGGACGCCGCGATCGTGACCCACCACGTGAAAGGAGTCGAAACCCAGGATGGACATTAGCTCCACTTGATCCTGAGCCGTCGTCCGCTTGCAATAGACGCTCAGGTCCCCGGGACTCGCCGGAGGCTTCTCGCTGTCTCCATAACCCCGTAAGTCGGGCGCAACCACCGTATAGTCCTGGCTTAAGCGAGGTGCCATTTTGTGCCACTCCGCGTGGGTTTGAGGGTACCCGTGCAGCAGCAAGAGAGGGGGCCCAGTGCCACCGTGGACCAGGTTGATCAAAATACCGTTCGCCTTGATCTGGGTCTTCTCAAAACCTGTGAACATCAGAGCATCCTCCGTCATTTGAAGAAGTAGTCCGAGTATGCCTGGTGGTGGGGACCACTACAAGGCCTGGCCAGCCGCTCGAGAGCACGAAGAAGAGACCTCTTGGACTGTCGCCCCCGTTAATCCTAGAATGGAGAGGTGTCCACGTCCTTATATTGAGATTTCTCGCCTCCGTCCTGGCGTTGTTCGGCTTTTGGTGCCAGGGGACCTGCGCTCAGCGCGCCTCTCTTGCCGTGCCCTTCGACGACTCAAAGCAAGTATCTGATCTCGATAAGAGGGAGTCCGATTTTCTGCATGGGCAGGCCCTGCTGCGACATCCGGTGGCTCTTGCCCTGGACGAGATGGAACATCGGCTCTTCGTGTCCAACCGCCGAAGCGGAACCCTTTCAGTGATCGACACCAATGAACTGACCGTGCAGTTCGAGACCAGGCTGGGTAGAACACTCGGAGACCTGGTTTTCCTGCCCAACCGAGACTCGATCGAGAGGCGCCTCTTGGCCGTGGATGAAGGAGCTGACGAACTCCTGGTACTCTCCCTCCCTGGCCCTGATGTCTGGGACGTTCAGGTGCTGGATCGCGTGCCGGTCAGTCGTTATCCGGTCAGTGTCACGGTCAGCGCAGATAGTAGCCGCTGCTTCGTCGCCTGCCTTTGGTCCAGGCGGTTGGACCTGATCGAACTGGCTCCCTCTACCGGTCCCGCTTGCGGAGTTCACTGGAGTTGCCCTTCGCACCCCGAGAGCAGGTGGTTCTGCCGGGTGATGATCGTTTGCTGGTGGCGGACTCTTTCGGTGGGAAGCTGGCACTGATCGATCTCTCACGAAACCAGGTCGAGCGGGTCTTGGAACTACCTGCCCACAATATTCGTGGTCTAGCAGTTACCAACGACGGCTCACAACTGTTGGTAGCAAGACAAAGGATCGACCCCTTCGCCCGCGCCAACCGAAACGATATCGTGTGGGGCGGACTGATCTCCAATAGTCTGGTCTCCCTGAGGCTGGAGGATATCCGTTCGCCAACCGGGAACATGCTTGCAGCCATGCGGACGCTGGATCTGGGAGATTTCAGTACCCCTTCAGGCGACCCCCAAAAGGTGATCGTGTCCGACAGTGGTGAGGTGATCGTGAGCATCGGCGGCGTTGGCCGAGTTGCCATAGGCAAGCGCACCTGGCCGCGACTGGATCACGTCAGGGTGGGCCGCCGTCCCGGGGCTCTTGCCTCTGGCTCCGACGGACATCTGTACGTGGCCAACACGCTCTCGGACTCGATCTCCGTGATCGACATCCGTTCTCGCAAACCTGTAAAGGAGATCTCTCTCGGGGTTCAGGCCGCTCTCACTGAGGCAGATAAGGGTGAGCTGCTCTTTTACGATGCGTCGCTTTCGCTACGTGGTTGGATGAGTCGTCACAGTTGCCATTCGGACGGACACAGCAACGGGCTCCTCGTCGACACTCTTGGCGACGGGAACTACGGTGCACCCAAACGCGTTCCTTCCTTACTCGGCGTGGGTGAAAGCGGCCCCTGGGCATGGAATGGCAGCATGTCCGCGCTCGAAGACCAGATCCACAAGTCGCTTCGGACTACTCTGCACGCGCGGGATGTCTCAGCGGATAAGGTCCGGGCCCTGGCCACATTCTTGCGCACGCTGCAGCCACCTCAGTTACCCACCATCGGCTCTGGAGTTTCCGTTCGGAAGGGCCAGGAAGTGTTCGTCAGCAGCGGCTGCCAACACTGCCACACGCCTCCCTCGTATACAGCGAAGACTTCACGCGACGTAGGTCTTGCCGACGAAGTCGGAAATCGCCAATTCAACCCTCCCTCCCTGCGCGGGGTCGGTCTGCGCTCTTCCTTCTTCCACGACGGCCGCGCCCGAAGCCTGAAGGAGGTGTTCGAAGTCCACCGACACCCGGATCGGCAGATCCCGCCGACCGAGATCGCGGATCTCATCGCCTTTCTGTCGACACTCTAGGAGATTGACCTGGTTTCTTGAATCGCAAGGTCCAGGACACACAGAGATAAACAAGCTCCAAACAACAAAACACCAGATTCCAAATGATCTTCGCCAGTGAGGCTATCTTGCTTGGCTGCCAATGCGATCATGAAACCGTCAATCAGTCAGCAAACAAAGGGAGTATTCTTCGATCTGTACGGCACTCTGCTGATCTAAGGAGACATGAAATCCACCTGGAGTGTGTGCTTCAAGACCCTTTATTCTTGCTTCTGCTCATCCAACTTCTCGCTCTCGGAGAGGGAGTTCGCCCAGCAATGCGATGGATTCTTTAGCAAGGAAGAGCCCCCCGAAACAGAAAGCGCTCTCACCGTATTTGAGCGTCGGATTCAATGCCTGGCCCAGCAGTGTGCTGTGACTTTTCGAAGGAGCAAATTGAAGGAAATTGCCGATCTTTCCGTTGAAGCTTGGCAGCAGTATGTCGCCCTTGACCCAGCTAGCCATAAGACTCTAGCAACCTTGTGTAAGGGCAGGATCCTAGGTCTTATTTCCAACTTTGAGCATCCCCGTCACGTCCATCGAGTGTTGACGGAGCACCGCTTATCCAGCTTTTTTGAGACCATCGTCGTCTCAGGCGCAGTGGGGATCAAGAAGCCTGACCCATGAATCTTCGAATTGGCGCTGGAACAGACTGGATTGTCGTCTTCTGAAGTCGTCTATATTGGAGACACGGCGGATGACATTGCGGGAGCCCAGGCGGCAGGAATCCTCCCTATCCTGTTACGACGTCCCTACCAGGGGACAGATCCTGAAACTCTTGACTTCAGAAGCGGAGATTCGGACGCGACGTCGACTGAGACGAAAGATCCGTGGGACGGAGTGTTGATACTAGACTGCCTCGAAGGACTAATTGGCATGCTGCGGACAGAGTGAACGCGCACACAGATTGAGTGGAGGTGTAAGCATGTGGCACCGGTGGCGAAAGATCTGGATCATTCTGTTGGGCATGCTTGCTGTAGTCTTCGGTTTTTCCGGCACCTTGCGTGCGCAGGAGAACCCTGATTGGACCGAGCCATTTCCCCCGTTCCGCATCGCGGAGAATCTCTACTACGTTGGAAGCAAGGGGTTGGCGAATTATCTGATCACGACTTCACAGGGGCACATCCTTATCAACAGCGATCTCGAGGCGAACGTTCCGCTCATTCGGAGCAGCGTTGAGCAACTCGGATTCAAATTGAGTGACTTGAAGATTCGCTTGATCAGTCACGCGCACGCTGACCACAACGCGGGCAGCGCGGCGATCAAGGCGCTTACCGGTGCGACATATATGGTCATGGATGGCGATGTGTCGGTTGTCGAATCGGGCGGTACGACTGACTTCCAGTACGGCAACGTAGCGACGTCGCTCTATCCGCCTACAAAGGTCGATCGCGTGCTGCAGGAGGGTGACGAAGTGAAAGTGGGAGGCTCCGTACTCGTCGCGCGCCTCACTCCGGGGCATACGAAGGGTTGTACAACGTGGACGATGAAGGTGCAGGAGGCCGGAAGAACCTACGATGTCGTGATCATCGGCAGCCCCAACGTGAATCCTGGCTACCAGCTCGTCAACAACGCGCTGTATCCACAGATCGCGTCTGACTATGAACACATGTTTCGGGTCTTGAAATCTCTGCCGTGCGACATCTTTCTGGGAGCGCACGGCGGTTACTTCGATCTGGAAACGAAATACGCGCGGCTCAAAGAGGGAGCTCAGACACCTTTCATCGATCGGAAAGGCTACAGGAAGTACGTTGCAGCCAAAGAGGAAGCGTTCCGGACCGAGATGGCAAAGCAGAAGCGCACGTGGCTGCATACTGAGACAGACCCTAAGCAGTTCTCATCCGGGAACCCCTGTTTTTTTGGCTCCATCGGCGGTTTCCCGGCCAATACCAGGGTGTCAGCTGCCTAGCCGGCCTGTAGATTTGCGGTCTAACAATAAGTAGCAGCGACACCATCCAGCGTAAGGTTTCGGGTGTCTTGCGTCTTGTATCTTGGGAATTAGCCGGGCTTGGCGAAGGTCAGGACCCGCTGTGGATTCTCCACCATGATCAGCCTGAGGGCGTTCTCTGCTACCCCCAACCTGCGCAGCTCGGGTAGCACGAATTCCATGACGTAGGAGAAACCCATGCCCCCGTAGGTCTTGAGCATGGACTTGGCGCATACGTCCTGGGAAAGGAGCAGCCGATTGGCATGGCCGTCCTTCACCAGTTGGACGATGGATTGCGCGACCTCGTAGTCGTGGATACGGCCCAGCCTCGGAATCACCTCTCCGAAGAGATCAAACTGGAGATACACGCCCCGCTCGAGCAACCGCTTCATGTAGGGAATATCGGTCGCTATGTGGTTGGCGTGGCCGATGATGACCCGATTCAGGTCCGCTCCCTCCGAGGCGACCAGATCGAGAGTAGTGAACTTCTCCTCTCCGGCTCCCCCATGGTGAAAGGAGATCGCGGCACCGGTGGCGCGGCTGGCTCTGGCCGCTGCTCGGGCACCCTTCAGCTCGCTTGCCTTCAATCCGCCGGCTACCGCAACCTCACCGATGATGCCGGCGCGGATCGGGGTCCCGGCGACTCCGACGGTGACGTCGCGGATGATTATGTCGGCTAGATCACCTACGGTTCGCTGATCCATGTCCGGCGGGTGGAAGCTCTCCAGGTAGAATCCCGAGCCCATGATCAGGTGCAGACCGCTGGCGTTTGAGACCTGGAGGAGTCCCGAGGGGTCCCTTCCCAGACCGATGCTGGTACAGTCGACGATCCCACTACCTCCCCAGCGCTTGAAGCCCAGGACTTCGCGGAGAGCCAGATCGATGTCGCTCAGCAGGAGATTGTCCTGGTTTTCGACCGCCCAGGTCCGAATCTTGCTGAGGTTGCCGAGGGAGACAGATTCCTCGTAAAAACTCGCATCTGTAGCGCTCTTGATCCGTTTCTTGGGTCGTCCCCGGTAGTCGATCAAGACGTGCTCGTGCATGATGGTGGGCCCCAGTAGGTTGGGCTCTATGGGTCCCTTTACCGTCAAGATCTTTCCTGAGAGGTCGGGAATGGGTGTGTCGGCAGCCCCAATTGCGATGGTGAGGCTCATCGTAGCCAGCAGTCCCAGCGCAAGGGTAGATTTTCCTGAGAGAGAGGGCATGTCACCGTCCTTGACGAGTTACCTTTGCCGGCCATCGTAGACCCCTCGCGATAGAGTTTGCAAGTTTGTTAAGGGTCTGCTCAAGAATAGCTTGGTAGAATTGGCGCTCAGATTTGCACCAGATGTGGCCGCGAACGATTGAGCGAAACCGCAGGCGTAGCGGGGTCTACGTTGAGGATTTCGCGATTGAGGAGCGGCCGAAGATGGTGTGAAGATGAGATGCCAAAATGCCAAGTTATTTTTGCGCAGACCCTAAGAACCTAGACGATGGGTTCATCCGAGACTACGCTCAGCCTTGATTTCCGGAAGTGGGCCGATTACATTGCAGCCATGCACTGTCAGGGTCCAGCCTCTGTCTGCTTTGCCGTGACGGTCCCCTCGTGAAGATCCTTCGCTTTTCCCACGACTATCTGGTCAACACGGGCGGCATGATGGCTCATCTTCAGGCCTTGAATGCTGCCCTGGTGAAGATCAGCAGCGTAGAGGTAATCCAGACGTTCCTGGTTGGAACATCGCATATGGGAGAGTTGGAAGCGTCTGGGCAGGTCGAGCGGAGGGGGCAGGAATGGATCCAGTCCGATACCGGAATTCGTCTTTTTCCCTGTGTGGTTCCCATGCGCAGCAAGGGACGGACGGAGATGGATTCTGAGGAAGCTCTGGCTTCCTTCGAGCGGCATCTGGAGAAACTGCTGGAGCGAGAGCAGCCGGACCTTCTACACGTCCATATCGTCCGGCATTGGGTACAGGTGGTGGCGCTGCGCGTGGCGCGTCGGCACGGGCTTCCCAGCGTTCTCACCCATCATGATGGGATGCCCGCCAAATCCGAGATGGTGGAGATCCTCCGCGAGGCCACCCAGCTGGTGGACCGAACCTGTGCGATCAGTGGTTTTTCCGCAGCGGCCCTTCCTGGGGGACCGGTAGACTATCAGGGTTTCTTTGTGGATCGGGATTTCTGGAATCCCGCCGAGGTCGATGTCGACCAAGTCCAGAGGTGGCGCCGGGAGTTGGCACCTGACACAGGACACAGACTCCTAGTCTATCCTGCCCGATTCATCCCCAGAAAGAACCACGCGTTTCTAATCCAGGGGATTTACTGGCTGATCCAGCGGCAGGCCATCCAGGACTCCGGTCTGGTCCCGCATCTCGCCTTACCGGGTCCCACGCTCCCAGAGCGTCACGGTTACCGGAAGAGTCTCGAAGCGATGGCGGAGCGGTTGGGTGTGGCGGAGCGGATATCCTTCCTCGGCAACCTCGCTCCGGCGGCTCTGCGCTCACTCTATGCTGCTTCCCACGTCGTTATTTATCCGGCTCGCAACGAAGGAGCGGGGCGTTGCCATCTCGAGGGCATGCTGCTTGGTTGTTGTGCGGCGGTGGCAAACGACGGAGGCCTGGTCGAATACTTACAGGGTGGGGTCAACGGAATTACTTTCTCCCCAGACTCGATAGAGGAATTGGTTGGAGGCCTCGAATCGCTACTGCTCTCGGATGAATTTCGAGGCAGGCTGACAGCCGCAGGCCGGGCGGTGGCGGAGCGTCTGACGTTGGGCCGATATGCCCGTGACCATGTGGAATTATACCGGGAGCTGATCGATGAGGCGTCTCCATGAGCAGACCCCTGATCATCATCTCCCGGAATCCCGCCTCTTATCTTTCAGGACACAGTATCTTCGCCTGGCAGCTATCCGAGTTTCTGGGTGGCAGAGCCCAGGTGCCGGTGGTACACATCACCCACACTACCGATGAGGGTCCCCGCCACAGCGTCGACATCACGCCTCCTGTGTCCACTCCCCTGTATCGACGGATAGAGGTTGAGTACGAGGCCATGGAAAAGGTCCCCCATAGCCTCAGCTCCTGCTCTGTCGCCGACGCGGTAGACGCCGTGCTTCAGGAGAACCCGGAGGGCGTTTGTGGGGTACTTGCCATTTCACCACTCAGCTACCTTGCTGACGTTGTGAACGTCTGTCTGCCTAGCAGAACGCCAGTGGTCAGCTTGCTGCGCGGTACTGACACCCTGGTCCTGACGCAGTTGTGGGGAAGCACGGCTGCAGGTCAGCGCTACCGCCGAGCTTTGGACGCATGTAACGGGATCTACACCGTGTCCCATTGGCTTCTCGATCTGGCGGTCGAGCTCGATATTCCCGTAACGGGTGTGGTGGCGCCGGTGACCTTCCATCCCTTCGCGTCGGAGACCTTCGATGCCGACGCCGAGGAACTGATCAAGGGGCTTTTCCCACGCTCAAATAACGCGGGCCAGAAACTGGTTATCTTTGCGGGTAGGATGGCAGCCGAGAAGGGTGCCCTCAAGGTCGCGAACGTGATTGATAAGCTTCTGAACCTGGACTCATCCTTCCTCGCCGTCATGGCCGGCTCCGGTCCCGAGCGATCGAAGGTAGAGCAGGTCCTTGCGGCCCACGCCGCGAACGGTCGCGCCTGGGTGGGCGCGCTTACCTTCCCCAGGGTGCTGGCACTGGCCACAAGGACCGATCTGATGGTGATGGGTTCTGGTTTGGAAGAGGGAACGAACTTCACTGAAGCCATCAGCAGTTCGACGGTTACCTTTGCTGCGCTGGGAACTCCGGTTCTCTTCGGTGCCGGCCCTCGCTCAGGTGGTATCGCCGAGGCGGTGGGGAATGAGAACCTTCGCTGGTGTGAATCGCTGCCCGACGTTGAATCCTGGCCCGAAGCGATCGCCGCTCTGTTTCAAGATGGACCTCGCCGCGAAAGGATCGCGACCGAAAACCGGACCGCTGGAAAGGCATTCGAGATTCACAAAGTGCTGGCACAGCTCATGACCATTTTCGAAATCAAGCTTCCCGGCTGAGTCTTATCCTTACTTTCTCCAACTCTTGTCCTTGCCTCTGCCCTTGCTCTGCCCTCACCCTTTGGTTGCTTCAAGGCTCTTGATCTCCCGATCAGTATTGACATGATTTCGAAAAGGAAAAGGCAAAGGCAAAGGCAAGGGCAAGAGAAAGGGAAAGAGTTGGGGCTATCAACCGCCTTCTGCAGGGGCAAAACAAATCTGTTAATGTAATCGCTATTATGGAGAAAACTAGCCAGAAATCAGCTTCCCCACGACACCCTCCCTGGCTCAAGGTGCGGGCGCCATTTGGCGAGGGAGTGCACGACCTCAAGCGGTTGTTGGCTGACCTCAAACTGCACACCGTGTGTGAGGAGGCTCACTGTCCCAACATGGGAGAGTGCTGGGATCACGGGGTCGCAACCTTCATGATCCTGGGGAAGATCTGCACTCGCGGGTGTCGCTACTGTGCTGTTTCCAAGGGGGCACCCCGGGAACTGGATCGCCAGGAGCCTCGGCGGGTGGCCGAGGCAGTGCGCGTCATGGGACTTCAGCACGCCGTCATTACCTCTGTCGATCGAGACGACCTCGAAGATGGGGGTTCCGCGGCCTTTGCTGAGACTGTTTCGGAGATTAGACGGCTCCACCCGGACTGTGTTGTCGAGGTGCTGATTCCCGACTTCAAGGGATCTGAGCACGCGCTTCGGGTCGTGCTCGACTCGCGTCCCCACATTCTCAACCACAATATCGAGACGGTTCCCCGACTTTACCCTTCGGCCCGTGGCGGCGGCGATTACGCGCTGTCATTGAATGTGTTGTCACAGGCGCGTGAGATCTCTGCCGATGTCGTGACCAAGACCGGAATGATGCTGGGCCTGGGAGAGAAGGAAGACGAGATCCGGAGTGTCATGGCGGACCTAGTGAACCGCCGAGTCGGTATCCTGACCCTGGGGCAGTATCTTCGGCCCTCTTCCTGGCACCTGCCGGTCGACCGATTCTATCATCCAGAGGAATTTCAGCACTGGAAGCAGGTGGGACAGGATATGGGGTTCGAGCACGTTGAAAGTGGTCCCCTGGTACGCTCGAGCTACCTGGCCGATCGACAGTTTGCTTCGTTTAGGGCTGGTGCATGAATAACTTCGCAGAGTTGGCGCTCAGCTTTGCGCTAGAGTCCCTTGGTCGCCGATGAAAAGTTCACAGAGCCCTTGGGGTAGCAAATCGTGAAAGCCCCGTTGTCGTAAGGAGGAAGAAAGAAATATGCCCAGGTATCTTCCCGTTCCATTAGTTGCCGCCAGTGAGAAGGTCAAGACCATCTATGCGGAGGTCGAAGGTACCGCTGGCTTCGTGCCCAACTTCATCGGCACATGGGCCCACAGCGAGAACTTCGTTGGGGCGGTGGCGGATCTTTATAAGACGGTCACCGGCGAAACGAGTTTGAGCGAAAAGATTCGGCAGTTGGTCATCTTAAAGACCTGCAAGTTGGACAAATGTCCCTACACGATTGCCCACTACACCCCAAAAGCCCTGGACTCGGGTTGGAGTCAAGAGCATATCGATGCCATGGAGACATACGCCGAGAGTGAGCTGTTTGTCTACTACGAGAAGGAAACCTTGGAGTTGGCTGAACTGATCACCTCCCGACCTGACGACATTTCAGACGAGTTCTGGACCCAGTTGAACAACCACTACACTTCGGACCAGGTAGTTGAGCTGATCACCCTGATTGGTTTCTTCAACTTGGTCAACCGCCTGGTATTGGCGCTGCAAGTCGAGCTCGAGCCACAGTTGAAGGAGACTTCGGCTGCGGTCGGCTAGCCTGGACAACCAGAAGAGACGCTTTGAGTTCGACCGACCTGCCGAGGAAAGGGAGATGAATCCCGAAACATCCAGCCCCAAGATACTCGGAGTCCCGATCGAAGTTCGATTTCGGGACATGGACAGCATGGGGCATGTGAACAATGCCGTCTACTTCACCTACCTGGAAATGGCTCGGGTAGCCTTTTATCGGCATTTCATGGGAGCCACCCAGATCCAAGATCTGGAGATGATCGCGGCAAAGGCTACTTGCGAATTCCGCTCTCCGGCCACTTGGAATGACCGACTCCTCGCCCGAATCTGGGTATCCCGGGTGGGAACATCCAGCTTCGACTTCGATTACGAGATCACGGACGAGAATTCCGGACGTCTGATCGCGACCGCACAAACGATCCAGGTCGCCTGGGACTACCGAACCGATTCGAAGAAGTTGGTGCCGCAGCGATTGAGAGAGCTCCTCTTGTGACCCCAATTGGAGGGTTTTCCCGCCAAGCGATCTTCTTCGATCTCTTCAACACTCTTATTCTCTTCGACCGCAGCTGTCTTCCCCGGCTGGAATTCGAGGGGAAACAGAGCTACAGCACCAGTCCGGAAGTCTTCCGTCGGCTGCGGGAAGAGTATCCGACCGAGTGTGATTTCGTTCGCTTCCATCAGGAATATCTTGAGTCGCAGCGTCTAATGGGGGAGCTGAGAAGCCGAGATCATCGCGAGTACTCCTGCCTGCAGCGATTCGAAGTCCTGGGCCGGAGCCTTGGGCTCGATCGGGAGGCTTCAGGATTGATGTCACAGGTTCACATGGAGCAGGTCTTCAGTGCCATGTTCCTCCCGGAAGAGCGACGGGCAGTATTGGAAGAGCTGAAGACCCAGAAGCTGATTCTGGCCTCCAACTTCGACGATGCACCTACGCTGCGCCGGGCATTGCTAAAATTCGAGATGGAGCCGTACTTCCAATCGGTTTTTATCTCGGATGAGATGGGATGGCGAAAGCCGGCCAAGAAGTTCTTCGAGATTCTGATTCGAGAGACAGGATTCGATCCGAAACGGTGCTTGTTTGTGGGAGATGATCCCGACGCCGACGTGGTCGGTGCGGTGGAGGCAGGGTTTCAGGTGGCCTGGCTTTCAGAACGAAGGAATCAGGAAGCTCCGCTTCGACCGCCACGCTGGATCATCCGCAGTCTCCCCGCGCTGTTAGACATTGTGGATCGCGGTAGGAACTGATCTGCGGAGAAAACGGTAGAATCAGCCTATATTTCCCCGATTTTTCGACGAATAGAACAACTATGCATCTCGAAATCGAGAACATCTGGCCTCGATTCCCCTGCTTTCTCGCTATGATCATTCCTGCCGCGCAGACTCTTAGTCGGACTCGGCGGTAGCGGCGTAGTATCCCTTCCGGTGACGAATAGAGAGCCCTCTCCCCTTGATCAGCTTGACCTCGAACTTGCGGAAAGTGCCATCCTTGGCCATATTTCTGGGAACGTAAGTCAAGCTGTATTGGCTTCTCAGCTCCTCGTTGAGCACCTCGAAAGCACGTGTTAGCGTTTCGGTGGAGTAGGGAAAGAAGGCTCTGCCGCCAGTCTCATCAGCCAGCTTCTCGAGCGTCTTTTCACCCACCTCTTGAACTTCAGCGCCGAAGCGGGTGGTCCCGATGGCATAGATCATTGCGCCTGAACGGTGGACCGCTTCGACGATGTTTTCCAGTGTGTGCTGACTGTTCTGATCGACACCGTCAGAGAGGATCACGATCGCCTGACGAGACCCGGGATCCGTCATCTTTTCCCGCGAGACGGTATAAAGAGCATCCAAAAGAGCGGTTCCACCGCCCGCTCGAAGTGCCCGTATCTCTTTTGAAATCGCTCCGGTACTGGCAGTGAAGTCGTGCCTCAAGGACACGCCGGAATCGAATTCAACCAAAAGGGCACGGTCTGGCGGTCGCATAACCATGCGCAGGAAGTGGGTGGCCGCCTTTTTCTCGAAGTCTAGCTTCAGGCGGACGCTGGAGCTGGTATCAATCAGGAGCGCGATCCGCAGAGGAAGTTCGGTTTCGTGCTTGAAGTTGGTGATGCGCTGGCGTACCCCGTTCTCGTAGATATGAAATCGGTTCTGACCCAGATTGGTAACAAACCTGTTCTTTCGATCCGTTACAGAGACCAGAACGTTGACCGCTTCTACCTCGACCCGGATTGGAGCTTGTTGGAAAGAACTCAGAAACCAGAAGCCACAGCAGAGGAGAATGCGAAGCTCGCGCATCTAACCCAATTTACAATATTTACTTTCACGAAACAATTCTGTGACAATACGCGGGACCATGGACGCACGCGACGGCACTCTCAAACACCTGGACAAGATTGCTCACGAAATCATCGACGACTGGTACGAACGTTCAAAGGAAAACTATGTAACCCAGGAGGACAGCCTTCAGCTCGGTGTTGAGCCCGAAGTCAAACGCTTCCATCGAAAGGGGAACCATCGAGTCAAGTTCGCACGGCGAAAGGAACTCGATGTTACCTATGGTCTAGGGGCCTACAGCACGGATGGGATGCTGATGATCGAGGCCAGCGTCAACAACAAGTCTGCAGGATTCGACTATGACCTCTTCGTCGAGAAGCTGAAAGCCTACTACTGGGGCAGCCGTCACGAGAAGCCATGGACCGATCCAGAGTTCGACCACTTTTCGTATGCAGACCTAGTTCACTTCGACCCCCGAATGTCCCACTCCGTATCCTTGGACATTCGCAAGGACAAAGCCGATATTATCAGGCTTGGTTTTGCCCTCAATCCGAGTCACAGGGAACGCTTGATGAAGCGGAGAGGCCTTCTATTCGATCTCATTGAGAATTATTGTCTGGCCCCTCTCAAACGAATCTATGCCGAATCCTACCGAGAGCTGTGAGGCGTTCTCGACTTAATCGGAGAGCAGTGTATGGATGAAACTCAAGAAGAACAGAATCGGAAGATCCAGGAGTTCCTCAGCAAGGAGTTTCGATGGGAGTTCCTGGCAGGAGAGTGCAACTTTCTGATCCAGCTGCTGGCTTTCATAGTCCAGAACAACCCCGCCTTCGTGATCAATGACAAAGGGGAGAAAGAGCCGCTGGACTACCAGAGTATCCGCTCTGTGGTCGTACTCAATGAAAAGCTGAACACCCAGCTCCAGCAGTACGCAGCAGAAGCTTCAGTCACTCTCAATCAAATGAAACCCGTATCTGAGAGAGTTCAGTAGGGCCAAGAGAGTTCCAAGATACAAACGAATCCTAAATCCCGAGTTTCAAAGGGCGCGGCCACTTGGGAATCGTGGCTCGTGAGCGGCGCCGGTCTATGAGCTGGGATTCAGGCGATCTTGTCAGGCCCTGGCGACCCCGGCCTTTTCGAAGGCAGCGGAAAGGCTCTTATAGCAGTGCCTGGCGGCCGCTACCGGGTCGTATCCCGGCTTCCTGTGGATCTGTCCACTCACTTCAAGGACGACAGATCCCCGATATCCTTGAGCCTGAAGCTCCTTGAGATAGGTGACGTAATTGGTGTCTCCGTCACCCGGCATCAGGAAACGCGTCTTTCCATTTTCGGTGGTGGCATCTTTGGCGTGTGTAAAAACGGCGTGTGATCCCAGAAGCCGAATAGAGTCCACCATGTCGTAGTTCATAGCCCTGAAATGGCTGTAGTCGTAGGTGATCTTGACCCATGGGTTTGCGGCCTGCTGCATCAGCCAGAGCGCTCCCTCAGGGGAGTGCAGGGCGTTGCCGACGTGGGGTTTGATGGCTAGCAGGATCTGGTGGGACTCGCCCACCTCGGCCCACCCTCGCAGTCGCTCAGCCATCCGATGTTTCGCCTGTTCCCATTCCGCCATCTTCCCGCCCAGGGTCAAAACCAGCACCGGAAGACGATTGCGGCGGCTCGGGGTGCGAGCCCAGAAGGGGTAGATGTCACGCCAGAGCTGTGCCGCCCGTTTGATTCGTTCCAGATTCTCCCGATGTGTTGCGTCGTCCACGTCGACTCTGAGGTCCTCGTCCAGTCCGCTCAGGCCTAAACCCAACTCGGCGAAGAGATGGGCGATCTCTCTGCGGGCGGATTTGGAAAGAACCATGGGGTCATCCTGCCAACCAGGATAGATTGCCGGCTCCACATCATCGTAGCCCACCTGTTTGCACATCCTCATGGCCTCTGGGGTGCGGAGGCTTCGGGTGTTGTACAGGCTGAAGCCAAGACCAATAGCCAACTTCTGCTGGTGGTGCTTGGAGAGAACTTGTGTCGCCGGTCCTAGCGCGGCAGCACTGGCAGGGAGTGCCTTCAAGAAATCACGTCGATGAAGTTTGGTCATGGCTGAGCCTCTTGGTTCGATATGCGTCGGAAGATCTCCGAATTATAGCCCCCAATGTAAAACAAGGCAATATTCGGGTTTTTTGGAAGAGTCCCTGGCTGTCATTTGCTCAATCCCGACTCCTGCCGCTCATAGGGTGTGCGCTCTAGCCAAACTACGGCCAGAACCCAGCAGAGGAGGAGTGCGCTAAAGAGGAGGCAGCTCTGTATCGTGGTGAACCAGGCGATCGATAGCGAAGCTCCTCCCAGACCCAGGCCGCACCCGTAAAGAATAAGGACCGCTTTGTATTCGCCCAAACCCAGAGCTGCCAACCGATGGGCGGTATGATCCTTGCCGGGAGACTGCGAGGGTGCGAGCCCTCTACGGGAGCGGGAGATGACAACCAGCGTGCTATCGAAAATCGGAATGCCGAGAATTAGAATGGGAATCATCCAGCCGGTTTGAATTGTCATGTCGTTGAATCCAAGCATGATGCCCATGGCGGACATCATCAATCCCACAAACATGGCGCCACTGTCACCCATGAAGATGGTTGCCGGCTTGAAGTTCCACTTCAAGAAACCCAGGCTGGCACCCAGCATGGCTGCTGACAGAAGGCTGGCCAGAACCTGATCGTGCATGAGAGAAAAAAGCAAGAAGAAGCAAGATGCCAGGGCAGCCAATCCAGCGCACAGTCCATCCATATGGTCGAGGATTGCGAAGGCGCTGGTGATCGCAACGACCCAAAGAATTGTGAGCAGATAGCTGAAGACAAGCGCCACCCCAGGTAAGCTGTCCAGGAGGCTGCCCAGGGGGAACGTGGTGACCCGAAATCCTCCGATTGCGAGGATCAACCCCGCCATGGGGATGGCAAGAAACAGTTTCAGGCGGGCGCTCAGAGAAATGCAATCGTCAGCCAAACCAACGGCGACCAGCACTGTAGCAGCTGCTACCAGGGAAATTATCTGGATCCGAAGTGGTGCCTCGACTACCAGAAGCAGGCTTAGAACTACCGAAAGATAGATGGCTACTCCACCAAGAAGTGGTTTCGGACTCGAGTGGATCTTGCGAGGGTCGGGCTGATCGAGAATCTTTAGTCGCAGCGCCAGGCTTCGGGCGATTGGGGTCAAGATGGCCGCAATCACCAGGGCTACGCAGAAGGTCAGGGCACTGGTTGGTATCATGGGCGGCTGGTCCTGATGCCCTGCCCTTCGGTAGCAACTGGCATCACCGGATCGTGCCCGATTAAAGGATCGCCTCGATCAATGATCCGCTCCGAGAAACGGCGGTTGGGACCCCTGTCCCCAACATGACAAATGCGACGATGGACGGGCAACCGGAGAAGTTTAGGCGAGCAGCTCCCAGCAGCGCAAGTTCGGTCTGTGAGCACCCGGTATGATTCCCGACAGGCTCGATCGCTTATGTTGTTGGCTTTTGTAAGCTTGGGGTAGAGTAACTTCAGATGACGATGATGTTTGGGCTGATCTGCGTGATGCTCTTTCTGGCCTACGCAACGGAGCCAACGACAACTTCAAAGGCGTGGCAACTCTGTTCGGCAGTCGTACAACCGACTATCGCCACGCCCTATGGTGGGCAACGGGGACGACCTTGCTGGGTTCCTGTGCAGCGGCGCTGCTCTCCGGCCGGTTGGTGAAGGCATTTAGCGGAAAGGGATTGGTGCCAGAGACGCTCACGCACGACCCTTCGTTTCTGTTCGCCGTCGGCCTTGGTGCGGCGATCACGGTGATGCTGGTGACCCTGACAGGATGGCCCATCTCCACCACCCACGCTCTGACTGGAGCTTTGGTAGGTGTGCTGGGCTCACTGCCGCCGGTTCGGTCGACTTGAGCCGATTGGGTACGAGCTTCTTTCTTCCCCTTGGCTTGAGCCCTCTGCTGAGCCTGGTTCTGGCGGCGGGTGTTTACCCTCTCTTTCGAGCTGCGCGATTGCGGATGGGCGTAGAGCGACGCATGTGCCTTTGTGTCGAAGGAGAAGAGCCTCAACCGGTTCAACTTCAGCCGAGCGGAGGCGCAGTGCTTCAGTCAACCGGTTTGAGGGTCATTGTGGGACAAATGGAGTCTTGCAGGGAGCGCTATCAGGGCCGCTTGGTTGGCATTGATGCCCAATCGATCTTGGACCATCTCCATTTCCTTTCTGCCGGAGTGGTTGGCTTTGCCCGAGGACTCAACGATGCACCCAAGATAGTTGCTCTGCTGATCGCGGCCTCAGGGCTCGGGATGAGCCTCGCCCCGAGTCTTCTTGGTAGTGGGAGTGACGATGGCGATTGGGGGGCTCCTCAACGCCCGCCGCGTGGCCCTGACCATGAGCACCGGCATTACCAGAATGAACCACGGGCAGGGGTTCGCCGCCAATCTGGTGACTGCGTTTCTGGTCGTAGTGGAGTCGCGCTGGGGAATTCCCGTATCCACCACACACGTTTCATGCAGTAGCCTTTTTGGCCTCGGGCTAGCCACCCGGCAGGGGAAGCGTCGAACAATCCAGGCGATCCTGATTTCCTGGTTGATCACCCTGCCTTTAGCTGCCCTCTTCGCGGCGCTCACCTACTGGCTCTCCCAGTAGCAAAGACTTCTTCGTCGGCGTCACAACAAGAAAGTTTGATCTCATCAGGAGGCAGGGAATGAACAGCACCTGGGCAGGATTGTTCTCCAATGCCCCCAGAGGGCAAGGCTCGATCCGGGTCGAGGTCTGAGATATGAAAGGCCAACCCATCCCAAGCTACGAAGCGTCCAACTGCGAGCCTTGACTTGGGGTCGGGATAGCGGAGATTGTGCTGTTGTCCGGCTCTCTCCTCAAAACCGGGGCTCATGTCGCCAACAGCTCAAGTCGTTCGCGGCTCTGACGGACTTAGCGTTGTAACGCTGGTAGTTCACCCGTTCACGGCGCTGTTTTGCTCTTTCGTCAGATGCCTTCCTCAAGGGTGAAGATCCCGCCTCTCCGTTGCTTCGGCGTGCTTACAGAGCCGTGACCGTGAGGGAGCGGGCCCCGATCACCGATCGGGGCGTGTGGCGAGTCTAAAAGAAGAGTGTCCTCGGGTCACTGTCTGCCAGGTTCGTTGTTTACCGGCATTGGTATGCCGGTGCCGCTCCTTCGCAGTCACGGCTCTGTCAAACGGCTGCTCCTGCATGATTTCCTATCCAATGAAGTTTCAGGTCAGTCCCCCCCAGCGGTGCTGCCCCATTCGAGAAGGAAACTTCCGGCTACTGGGGATTTGTGCTGTTGTCCGGCTCTCTCCTCGGAACCTGGGCTCATTTTGCTAACGGCTCAAGTCGTTCGCGGCTCTGTCGGACTTGGCTTCGGCACGCTGGTAGCTCACCCGTTGGCGGCACCTTCGGAGGACAGGAGACGTGCGACGTTCAGACGTGCGACGAATTCTTGAAGTTTCAAGCTTAGATTAGAACCCGGCTGCCTTGTTGACGACGTTCAGCATGGGTCGCCCGGTGACAAAGCGCTCGATATTGCTGCGAATCAGTTCGAGAAGTCGAGTGCGGGATTGAATCGAAACCGTCGCAATATGGGGTGTAATGATGACGTTGTTCATTTTCCACAGTTGATGGTTCTTGGGTAGCGGCTCGGGGTTGGTCACGTCCAGGCCTGCAGCCCGGACCTTGCCCGACCTCAAGGCCTCCACCAGGGCCTCTGTCTGGACCACCTTCCCACGTGAGACGTTGACGAAATAGACGCCGTCCTTCATCAAGGCAAATTCGTTCTTGCCGAACATGCCCTCGGACGCAGCGGTATGGGGGACCGAGCTGACGACGACGTCGGCCTGAGGAAGTACCTCGTGCAGCTGATCTGGCCTGACGACGCGCTCTACGATGTGCATCAGAGGAATATCTTTGGGATCGACGGCCAGAACTCGCATGTCGAAGGCGGAAGCCCGCTGGGCGATCTGAGTCCCAATCCCCCCAAGACCAACGATCAGAATGGTCTTGTGTCGCAGTTCGATGATGGGCAAATCTGGGGTAATCCTTTCCCAGCCCTCATCCATCCGCCGGTTGAACTGTTTCAGGTTGCGGGTCAGGGTCAACAGCAATCCGAAAGCATGGTCGGCGATCTCCGGACCCTGGAAGATCTTGGCATTGGTCAGGATGATATCGCTGTCTTTCAGCTCGGGAATCCACACGGTGTTTTCCACACCCGCGCTAGTGCTGTGCACCCACCGCAACTTCTTCCCTGCTTGAATGATCTGACGGGAACGATCGCCGCCATAGCCCAGACCGATGATGGCGTCACAATCGCCGATAACATCCAGTATTTGATCCGATTTCGCCGCGACCAGTTCCAGATTGGGTAGGCTCCGTTCCAATTCCGCAAGCTGCTTCTTCTGATCAGGGGAAACCAGAACTCTCACGTCCGAGGCCATCAAGGGACTCTGGACCAGGGTGACTACAAAGATATTGATCGAGATGAAGATCCCGAGTCTCTGGAGAGGCTTCATGATTTTCTTCTTCGTTTAGTTGGGGCTCCAACCCCAGTCTGCAGAGTCGGCCTATCCGGACAATCTTGTTGCCCATGCTTCAAGGTTTCTCCCGTTCGATGTAAGCTTGTTTGGAGGGACGTGGGAACTCGTCTCTGACGTTCCCTCAGCAAAATTTTCCACAGCCTCCTCGACGGAGAAATCATGAAAAAGCCGAGACTGCTTACGCTTCTGATTGTCTCAACCTACGCCGCCGGCCTTTCGACTGTCAATCCCTCAGGCAAATCCGCCGAGGCGAAAAGAGTCAACAAGGCGATCGAGCTCCTGGAGCAAGGGCAGCCCATCTATTACACGGGTGCCCACGGAGGCTACGAGGAAGGCAAGCGATTGGCACAAACCTGGGCCGACTACATCAATTACGAGATGGAGCACGGAGCCTACGACGTGACTCTCCTGCGGAGATTCATGCAGGGTCTGGTAGATGGAGGTCCCACCCGCAGTGGACATCGAACCCCTGCGGTCATCTGCACGCTGCCCGTAGGCGGAATCGACGAAGCGACTATGAAGGCGAACTACTGGATGGTGCAGCAGGTCCTGGCGGCCGGAGCCCATGGGATCTTGCTCTGCCACGCGCGTTCCCCGGAGGCAATCCGCGTGTTTGTGGAGGCAGCCCGATACCCCTTTCACAAAGGCCGTGTAGGAAACGGCCTCAAGGAAGGCTTGAGAGGCAGTGGGGGACAGGGTTTCGCCAGCCAGATCTGGGGAATCGACACCAACAGATACCTCCAGATCGCCGATCCCTGGCCGCTGAATCCCGAAGGCGAGATCCTGCTGGGTCTAAAGATCGAAGATCGCCACGCACTCCAGAATGCCGAGTCGAGTGTGAGGGTACCCGGCATAGGTTTCGCCGAGTGGGGTCCCAGCGACATGGGCATGTCCTGGGGATTCCCCGGACGCCAGGGCGAAAACTACGTAAAGGTGATGAAGGAAGCTCGTGAGCGTGTCTTTTCCGCCTGCAAGGCCGCCAAGATCCCTTTTCTGAACGGCGTGGCTCCAGACTCGGTGGAGCGGATGATAGACGAAGGGGTAATGATTGGCTCGGGAAATCAAAAAGCCGCGGATAAAGGACGCCGCTACAGCAAGCGATCCATGCCATGGTAGACTCCTGAGCCAGGTTTCAAGGTCCCGATTCTCAGTTAATCTCAAGGGAAGTGTTAGAGCTCCTTGCCCCTCGTATCCTGGCTTTCTGCCCGATGAAGGCCGTTCCGGAGAAAGCGACATGGCGATATCAAATTCCAGCGTATTTTCGCAGTTGATGTCTGTAATCACAGCCCGCAAGGCGAATCCGCCTGCATGCTCATACACGGCGAGCCTGTTTCAAGGGGGTGTTGCCAAGATCGGCAGCAAGATCATCGAGGAGGCCAACGAGGTCGTCGGAGCCGGCACCGAGCCAGCCGATACCCGGCAGCAACATGTCGTCCATGAGGCGGCCGATCTGATCTATCACCTGTTCGTCTTGCTGGGCCATTGTGGCATTCCTCTGGAGCAGCTCGAGGCGGAGCTAGAGCGGCGATTTGGGGTCTCGGGCCTGGACGAGAAGGCCGCGCGCGACGCGAGAGGGGTGTCTGATGAGTAACCTGCGGATAGGGTTGCCGAGCAAGGGGCGGTTGGCTGAGGCCGCCGCCGAGTTGTTGAGTCAAGCGGGACTTAGCTTTCGTCGTCAAACGCGGAGTCTGTTTGCCCGCATCAGCGAATTGCCGGTAGACATCACTTTCCTCCGCGCCGACGACATCCCAGTGCTGTGTGCCGAAGGCGCGATCGATATGGGAATTACAGGCGGCGACCTGGTTGAAGAGGCTGGAGTCGATCTGACCGAGCGGCTGGCGTTGGGCTTCGGCAAGTGTCGACTGTCGGTGTGTGTGCCGGAAGATTCGGTATTTCAGACGCCTGCCGATTTGGCCGGTTGTCGGGTGGCGACCAGTTTCACGCACGTGACCGAACGGTTCTTTAAACAGTTCGGGACGAATGTCCATTTAGTCCCGTTGACCGGCTCCGTCGAGATCATGATTTCGCTGGGAGTGGCGGAAGGGATCGTCGATCTGGTGCAGACGGGCAGCACGCTGGCGGCGAATTGCCTGCGCATTCTCACCGATATCAGTCAGTACGAAACTGTACTCGTCCAGAACCGTGCTGCGCGGCAAGCGGACGTTGCGGATCGCGTCGTGCGGCGATTAGAAGGGGTGGTGATCGCGCGTGGCTGGTCTTTGCTGGAATACAACGTTCCCCGAGCCAAGTTGCCCGACGCCGAGAAGATCACGCCAGGCTTCAACTCGCCGACGATCAATGCGCTAGAAGACCAAGACTGGTGTGCCGTGCAGGTCATGGTCGAACGTAAGGAACTCATTGCCGTGATGGACCGGTTGGAAGCAATCGGTGCAACGGCGATTCTGGAAACTCGGATCAATAATTGCCGACTATAAATGCGAACATCCGAATCATGAACGAAGTCACCACTTACTACCTGGAAATGAAGTTCTCCTCTTCGCTTAAAGGCAAGAAGGGATCTCAAGAATTGCGAACGCAAGAATGTGACATCCAACAGTTTCAGTTCAATCGGTTCTTGTATGAGCTGGTAGGCGAAGCCTGGGAGTGGACGGATCGGCTCTCCTGGTCAGATGGACAGTGGGAAACCTACGTAGAGAACGACTACCGTAGAACGTGGGTCACCTATTACAGAGGATCCCCTGCTGGATACTATGAGCTACAACAGCAAGGTGATGGCGATGTAGAGATCGCCTCCTTCGGTCTGGCGCCCAAGTTCATCGGCCAAGGCTTTAGGGGCCACTTCTTGTCTCAGGCAATAAAGTCAGCCTGGGAATGGAAGGGAACAAGCAGGGTCTGGGCCCACACCTGCACCCTCGATCATCCCAACGCATTGCAGAACTATAGAGCTGAGACTGGCTAGTACAACGTTCTGCTTGGCGCTCGCCTCTTTGAGGGAGACACAACCATGACAAGACTGTCCATGGCCACGGTTGCCACGCTACTCTTAACAATCACGTCGATCGGCTGCTCATCGACTCCAGATACCGTTCTTCCCGCGTCTACAAGTCAGTCTCTGGTTGTATTCCTCGTGCGTCATGGCGAGAAATCCGACCGCGGAAAGGATCCGCAGCTGTCCGTTGCCGGGCGCGAGCGGGCCGTCATCCTGGCCAACATTCTGCGTAACGCAAAGATCGAATACATCCATAGTTCCGACTACATCCGGACGCGCGAGACGGCCGCACCCACCGCTGCCGGGTACGGCCTGGAAGTGGAGCTGTATGATCCCCGAGATCTGCCTGCTCTAGTCGAGATACTGCGCAAGTTAGGGAGCCGACATTTAGTGGTTGGTCACAGCACAACCACCCCATCGATGGTCGAACTGCTGGGCGGCGAACCGAACTCCGCGATCAACGAGGACGAGTTCGATCGGCTCTACATCGTCACGATCGGCAGGGACGGCGCGGCGAGCAGCGTGATGATCAACTACGGAGAGCCGTATCATACCGGTCAAAGTTGATTCCCCCTGACCCAAACAGCCAGCTCCGATTCAGACATCCCAGCGGCTGGGATTGATCCCCGGGGCCTCCTCCGCCATATTCGGAGGTCGATTCCCCACGTTGAAGTCGATCTTCCGTGTATTGAGACTTTTGAAAAAGGGCCGGATGTGATCTGGTAGAGCGGCCACGCTTTCTTGATCCCAATCGGGTATTTCAAAGATCGGACCTGCCCAGGCCGGACGATATGCCACGGCCAGCATGCGTCGGTCCTCCTGACTGCGATTGGGATAGTTGCCGTGAAAGACCTGCTGGTTGATGATGGCCGCCGATCCTGCCTTACAGGTTACCATCACCTCCTCGGGGTGGCTAAGGAACCGGTTATAGGGGTTGGCGTCCGCGTGTAGAGACAGGTGCGAGTGCGGAATCATCTTCAGGGGCGAGCGCTCGGGGGTGAGATCGTCGAGGTAGTAGAGAACCCGTACCAGCTTGGGAGCACTGGCATGCAAGCCTAATATGGCGGATCCGTAGGGTTGGGAATCGGTGTGGATGGCAATGCCGGGATGTCCCGGTTTAGAAACGGAAAAGACGCAGGAAGTGCAAAGGATTTCGTCCCCGAACAGTGCGGCCAGGAAGTCCGCCATCGCCGGAAGGCCGATCACGTCAATTGCATTCGGGGAATCGGTCCACTGGACGTGGGAGTATCCCCGCTGGTTCTCGCTGTAGTCGGTCGCGGTTGTGGGAAGTCGATCGAGCTCTTCTTTGATGGTCGCTACCTGATCCTTAGATAGTAAATCTAGGATCAGGACGTACCCCTCAATCTCTAAATGCTTGATTCTCTGGGCTGTGTTGAGTGAGGCCCAGTCGGTCGTCACCAGGTTGTCAGGGATTCGGTCTTCTATGGACATGCAGTGCTCCTAATCACTTCGGGCCGACTGATCGAGGGCTGTCTCTTCGCCGCAGATGCACGCTTCTTGATAGCCCTGGAGTTCCTCAATCGTCAAGGCCCTCGATCCCATTCTCTAGGGTTCCCGGATAGATACGCAAGTACCTGTGCCTGACATTCTGTAGGCTCCAGGTGTCCAGGCCTGTGGCCCTCGGGCTAGGAAGGTTTGTCTGAAGTTCTTCGTTGAATTTGAGTCAGGTTTGGGGCGTTAAGAAATAAGATCTGACAGAACAGTGACCTGTAGGATGGGCACTCTTGCCCGCCAGTATCCGCGACGGGCAGGAGTGCCCATCCTACAATAGACATGCTGCCTGTTGGTCTGAGGCCATGCCTCACTAGGTAGGACCATTGACATCCAATTGCTGCCAACCTCACTATTGGGGGATCTGTTCGCGGCAGAGACTGTTTGAGGCATCAAGGCTCGCTTACTGGACAAGATCGGGAGAAATCTGCCTGATCGGGTATAGGAAACAGTTCCACCATGATTGGACGCAGTAAGTGCAAAGCCACCGAACAACGCTCATTTCAAGAGATTCTGTCCGACCTTGACCGTGAGAAGGCGTGGGCAAAGAGCATCCTGTCTCGGCTGGGAAAGTCTTACGGACTACCAGCGAACGCCAAGATACTCGACCTGGGAGCTGCCGCTGGAAGTTTTGTCGCGGTTTGCCATGGCTTCGGTCACAAGGCTATTGGTGTCGAGCCTTGGCAAGAGGCTCGAGAGAACGCAAGCAGGTTATCGGAACATCTGAGGATTCCGATCGAAGTGTTCGCCGGCCGGGCGGAGTCGATCCCCTGCAGCAGTGACACTTTCGATCTCGTTCACGCCGCAGGGGGCATCGAACATGTCGAGGATCTGGAAAAGACGTTCGCAGAGGTTCGGAGAGTGCTCAGGCCTGGCGGCGCTTTTTGGTTCAATACGGCCAGCTCGATGTCTCCTTTTCAGAATGAGATTCGGGGGTTTCCTCTTTTTGGTTGGTACCCAGACCCATGGAAGCGTCGAATCATGTCTTGGGTAAAGGAAGCGAGACCACACTTGGTAGGTCACACCAGGACACCCGCCATGCATTGGTTCACACCCAGCAAGGCCCGAAGGCTTTTTGGCAAGAATGGATTCAGTCAGGCCTATGATCGCTGGGAGCTTCGCGGTGAAAGTGAAGGGCAGGGCGTGTATCGATTCGCTCTACGCCTGATTCGCTCGAACCGCGCGACCAAGACTTGTGCGGACATTCTGGTGCCGGGCTGTTCCTACGCCGGAATCAAGGTCTAGGAGTCTGCGCGGTAGCCCTCCTAATCAATTGTGGCAGAGCCGACAGGCCTGCTCCCGCGGCAGGAGCAAGTGGGAGGCAGAGGTCGATCCGTGGGCATTGTGGCATCTCCCGCAGTCTTCCAGGATGTGAGGAGCATGCTGGTGGGATTCGACGAAGGCCTCCTTGTCATGACAGTCGAAACACCCCCCTTGAACCGGAATTGGCCGCGTCGACTCAGTTCGTGACAGTGGGTGCAATCTGTGGCAACAGTAGGATGCTGCTTGAAGGGACGAAAGGTCGGCGGCGAATCCTGACTCCAGTTGCAGGCTGCTTGGGAGAGAGGTTAGTCTTCCCGAAAAAGTGCAAGAGATGGCGCCGTGATCTACGACCACGACCCTTCAACCAAACTCGGGGACGACATCTTCGGCGACGTCATTGCCGATTTCAAGAACGACACTCCCGGGAGATGCTCCCACGGAGGACCGGTGTGCATGGAATATGCGAACGGCGACATCGCGGCGTTCTATGCCAACACCAGCGACCACAATCTAGATGGCTGGAGCGAGTACGCCCTCAGCAAGGATGGCGGTAGCACCTGGAAGCGCTACAACAAGGTGCAGTACAGCTTCGATGCCTACGCGAAAGACCAGAAGTATCCCGTCTGGGTGGAGGAGGGACTGGTCACAGAGAAGGGAACCATCATCCTGTTCCTCACCCACTTCAGAACCGGCGGAAGCGCCAGCAGGATCCGGCTGGGAACCATCAAGAGCTACGACAACGGTGCGACCTGGACGGCCTACGAGACCCTGGATGGGGATTTCACCGGATATCCCTGTTCCACGGCGGTGGCGGGCGAGACCAACTACGTTATGGTCGACAGCAACGTGGGTGAGGAACAGGATGCTGGTCCCCACGTCCTGTACGCCAGCCGGGACGACGGACGCCGCTGGAGCAAGCGGAGCGCCATGAGTCTGGACGACGACAAGTGGTATGGCACCATGACCAACATGGCGGACGGCCGATTGCTGGCCGGCGCCTACACAGAGAAGGACGAGCACCATTTCTACTACTGCATCAGCAAGGACGAAGGCCACACCTGGGGTCCGCAGCAGAAGGCCTATGTGGACAAGATGATCCGGGACCCGGAGCTGGCCTATCTCAGCGGCAAGTACTACCTGCAGGGAAGATCAGGCTACGGTAAAGACGGGGGCCATCACTTCGTTCTCTATCAGTCGAATGACGGTGAGGGATGGGGAAAGGGAATCATCGTCAGTGGCGATACGGAGCACCCCGACGGGTACAGTCAAAACTGCATCATCAACAAGTACGACGACGAAGTTCCCAATGAGCTGATGGCAGTGTACAGCATCATCTACGAGGGGCGGGACACCAACGAGTATGTCTATTTCATCTGGCCGGATGCGAACTAGCTGAATCCGGCTCAAGGCAGATTTCCGACAACCCCGGACGCACCCGTCGTCGAGCCGCTCGATGCCATCGGGAGGAAGATGACCATGAAGACTTGCAGCCGCCTCGCCCCCTTTGCGGGCTCGCTCGCCGCCTGCGGCCTCACGCTCCCGGCGCAGATCGCCGGGCCCGCCCCCGTCAAGGACACGATTGTCGACATCGGCTCGCGGCTCGAGCTGTTCATCGACGACGCCCTGATCGAAGCCGGGGGGGACGGACTGCACTGGAGGAAGTGGCGAGAGGCGCCGGTGTTCACGAACACGCTCCCCGGCGCCTTCGACTCGAGCAAGATCATCTTCTGGTCCGCGAGCGAGGGGCGCTATGGCTGCTACTTCCGCTTCAACAACCAGAGCGTGCGCGCCATGATCCGGGCGATCTCGCCCGACCTGATCCACTGGTCCGAGGCCGTGCCACTTGAGTTCGGCGACACTCCCCCCGAGCACTTCTACGCCTACGCGATCCGCGTCGACGGCTTCGCCTCGGCCCACGCTGGCTACCCCGAGGGGGGAATCGTGACCAGGCCGTTGCGCTTCCGGGGCCAGAGCTTGATCCTCAACTACGCCACATCAGCTGCCGGCAGCATCCGGGTCGAAATCCTGAATGCAGCGGGGAAGCCCCTGCCTGGATTCACCCTGCAGGAATCGCCGATCCTCTTCGGAGACGAGATTGCAGCCACCGTGACCTGGGCGCGGTCCAAGAGTTATACCGATGCGAATCCGATGCAGGTCCTGACACACCCGTTCGCCTGTGGTTCGTCATCCAGGATGCCGACCTGTATTCCTTTCGATTCAAGTAACCCCTTTCGGCCCGGATCGCGTAGCTGCGCAAGGACTCGATCGGTCCGCCACGCCGGCAACACGAACATCTCGAGTCTTCGCGAATTGTTCCGGTTCCAGTCAAGAATGAGCGCCTTCGGCAAAGGCCCGGTCAGCAAGGGCCCCGAGACCGAACCCCGCTGGGGAGCTTAACGGAACATCGCCGAACAACCTGGTGTTCCGAAAACGGCGGTCTCGGGGAGGCTTCGGCGGTAAGCCCCCCCCCACCCCCTCGAAAGGGTGATGTCGGGAGAGACGAGGAAGTGAGCGGCTTGACGTTGAGATTGAGGGTTCCTGTCGACTTGGGTTGTGATAGTCGACACCCGATCTTACAAACAGCGTCCGAAATGACCTATGTGTTGCGTCGATCGGTTGAAACCGCACCTAAAAGCGGACATTCAGGTTGTCGAGCTCTTCAGTTGGCTTCCAATACCCTAGCGTCCGTTTTCCCCTTCCCACCGGCGCCTATCGTCTCTGCTCCTCTCGGTGGCTGATTTCTCAGGTTGTTCCGGTATTGCCCCCGTAGGTTTGACGACGCATTCGCTTCCGGTAGGGAATGTCCTGGACGGCTCCCTACCGGCCCCGCCATCCTGAGAAGACCCCCTTCTGCCGGTGTCTGGACGACTATTGGCAAGAGTTCAAGGAGAGTTGCCCCTATTTCTATGAGGCCGAGTACGGACCCTGGCGGCCGGTGCTAGAGAAGACCGTCGACCTTTTCTTGGAGTGTGGCCGCTTGCGCCATGGTTTTTCCCGTCTGAAATGTCAGCAGTGTTCGCACCAGGCGCTCTTAGCGTTTTCTTGCAAAACGAGATATTTTTGTCCTTCATGCCAAGCCAAGCGGGTGGCGGCCTTTGTCGAGTGGGTCACTGAGGAAGTCCTGGAAGTGGCTGACCATCGGCAGTACGTCTGGACCCTCCCCGGGTCTTGCGCCCGACCTTTCGAAAAGATCGCAAGCTCTTGGGCACCCTCAGTCGCTGAGCCTGGATCAGCCTGCGCCAATATGCCCAGGCGGTCTTGCTGTCTGGCCCCGTGGTTGGATACAACGACGGCCGACATGCCGTACTCGACACACTTCTCAGTGTCCTCGGCGGTGAGGACGCCCTTGATCACAATCGACAGATCGGTCATTTCCCGCAATTGGCGAACAGTGTCCCAGGTGGGGGTGGGACGCGCTGGATAGCGACCCGTGCGCCAGGGTCGGTCCTCTTCCTTGTAGATCAGGTTGCCATCGGCATCCCGCGGGACCCCGGTCTCGCACCAGCGCCGGACCAGACGGTTGCGAATGTTCCTCTCCCGATGGGAGACGTGCATATTGTCTACTGTGAAGCAGATGCCTGCAGCTCCCACGCCTTCGAGTTTTTCCACGAAGTTGAGCATCGTGTTCCTATTCCGGAACCGACCACCGGTGGTGACCTGCCACCAGTTGGACGGTCCGCGACCCGAGGTCAAGTAGTCGTCGATTCCCCCATTGGTGATCATTAGGGTCTTGGAATGTGCGGCTCCCTTTGCCACCTCCTCTTCGCCATTGGGGAAGAAACAGTTCTTTCCGCCAGCCGGACAGACGAAAATCGGAAAGTCGAGCTTCTGGCCCAGAAGGTCGGTGGAGAGGTCGATCTTGTGGACATCAGTCAGAATCTTCGGCCTGATGATGATGCGCTCGAATGCCTTCCGATTGTCGCGCAGGGATATCTCGTCCTGCGATCCCTCGGCCATATAGTCCCAGGCGACCGGATCCAGCTTGGACTGGGCCAGCTTGGCAAAGTCGAACACGTTAATGAGATCGTAAAGTTGTTCTTCACCGCCAGGACCGACTTCGGTGGTCCCAGCGGTCTGCTTCTGTCCCGCCAGCAACGGGGAAGAGAACAGCAGTTGTGCAAAGGCCTTGAAGCCTTGGCGTCGGCTGATCATGTTTAGGCCTAGATGGCAAAGGGGACACGCTTGTGAGAGCCGATTCCCATGAGAAACCCTGATTGGAGCCCGGTCTGGATAAGAGTCCAGCAGTCCGACGTAGGGCAAACAATGCTTTGCTTTTGGGCCGCCCGCAGTCCTTAGCCCTTGAAGACTCGAGTCTGACGGGTCGCTTACTATCTTGGAGATGCACTGTGGCCAGATACTATCTATTGTTGCTTCTCTATCCGAGAGCGAAAGGAGTATCCTTTCGATAACTCGATTTTCAGAGGTCTTTTGCTGTCGATCCTGCGGCTGGCCAGAAAAACGGCTAGTCCTGTAGGCGGGCCGGATAATGTATTTGCGTCTTTGGAAGATTTCTTTGGGGCAAGCTCTTGTGGCCTTCTGTGTTGTAGGGATGGCCTTTGTTCCCGAGGGCCTGTCTCTGGCCTCCGAATCCGAACAGGGGAGCAAGATTGAGTTCTTTGAGCGGCGAGTGAAGCCGCTGCTTGCCGAGCGCTGCTTCAAATGCCACAGCGCTGAAACCGAGGTCCCGCAGAGCAAACTGGGGCTCGACAGTCGGGCAGGGCTGCTGCAAGGAGGTTCCCGGGGGCCAGCTATCGTTCCGGGGAAGCCAGAAGAAAGTCTCTTGGTTGCGGCGGTGCGCTGGCAGTCACTCAAGATGCCCCCGGGAGGTAGGCTCGAGGAGCGCGAGATCGCGGACCTGGTGGAGTGGGTCGAAATGGGGCCCCCCTGGCCTGAAACGAGGCAAGCTTCGGACTCGCAGGCCAAGGGAGAAGGCTAGATTGGCCAGCCCTCAGAAGGGGACATTGGGCTTGGCGCCCGATCCGGAAACCCGTTCCTCCAAATCTACCCGCGACAATTCGGATTCTCAATCCTATCGATCGGTTCGTCCACTCGAGGCTTGCGGCAGCGGGTTTGCAGCCTGCCCCTCCGGCTAAATTGTACGTTCTCATCCGGCGCGTCTATCTCGATCTGGTTGGCTTTCCGCCGCTGCCGCAGCAGCTAGACAAGTTTGTCGAGGCGGCTCAGCGGAATAGGCGGGCTGCCATTGAGAAAGTTGTTGGGGAATTGCTGGACTCACCCCACTATGGTGAGCGCTGGGGAAGGCATTGGCTCGATATCGCACGCTACAGTGACGGATTCGGGGGATTCCTGGACAACCGCAACCAGGAGCTTTCACAAGCGTGGCGTTACCGGGATTGGGTCGTAGAAGCCTTGAACCGTGACGTGCCGTATAACCGATTTATCAAGCTACAGATCAGCGGTGACCTGATCGGTGAGGGACGAGATATCTTCGCAACCGGCTTCTTCGCCCTGGGGCCCAAGTACCATTCGGACGGGGGCGACCCGGATAGCGTTTCCCAGGCAATGGGAGAGACCCTTGACGACCGGATAGACACTCTGACTCGCGGGTTGATGGCGATCACCGTTTCCTGTGCCCGCTGCCACGATCATAAGTTCGATCCGATTCCACAGCAGGACTATTATTCGCTGGCCGGCGTTTTCAACAATACGGAGGCGAGTGAGCTACCGCTGGCACCCGAAGATGTGGTCAAGGTCTACCAGGATCACCAGCAGAAGATCACGGACATCGAGCAGAAGAGAACCGACTTCAGGAAACTGGCCAAGGACGAAGGGCGGGAGCTGACCGACCAGGAGGAAGAGCAGCACAAACAGTGGGAAGAGCAGGTCAAGGAACTGAAAGAGGAGTCCCCGCCAAAATACGACTTTGCGCACGTCCTGGCTGAGACCGGTAGCGAAGACATGCCGGTCGCGATTCGCGGTGACCTGAGAAAGCCAGGAGAGGTGGCCCCTCGTCGTTTCCTGAAGATAGTGGCTGGAGCAGATCCCCCGCCGTTCGCCAAGGGAAGCGGCCGGCTCGAGTTGGCCGAGGCCGTCACCAGCCCACGGAATCCTCTGACCGCACGCGTGATCGTCAATCGGGTTTGGATGCACCACTTCGGCAAGGCCTTGGTACGCTCGCCCAGCAACTTTGGGACACTCGGTCTGAAACCAACCCATCCGGAATTGCTCGACTGGCTGGCGGCGACCTTCATCGAATCGGGCTGGTCACTCAAGTCTCTGCACCGGCTGATCATGGCCTCGGCCACCTATCAGATGAGCACCCGCTTCCAGAGTCTTGCTTTCAGTGTCGACGGCGACAACGAGCTGCTCTGGCGGATGAATCCCAGGCGAATGGACGTCGAATCGTGGCGGGATTCGCTATTGATGGTGACGGCAGAGCTGGACTCGGAAAGGGGCGGCCCGCCAGTGGAGGAGATCACCAAGAGCAAGCGGCGCACACTTTACGCCAAGGTCAGCCGGGTCGGCAGCGAGTTTGAGTCCGACGAGTTTTTGCGCTTGTTCGACTTCCCTTCGATGAGAGCGACGGTCTCCAAGCGTCCCAGCAGCATCGTTCCTCAGCAGTTTCTCTTCTTGATGAACAGTCCCTTCATGGTGGAGCGGGCCAAGGCGCTCTCCGAGAGACTGCATCGCGAGGCAGAAAATGACCAGGAGCGAATCGGGCGAGCCTACCGTCTCCTGTTCAGCCGTTCTCCAAGCGAAGAGGAATTGCAGATGGGGATCCAGTTCCTATCGGGATCCTCGTCCCGTGCCAAGTTGTTACCCTGGCAGCAGTATGGCCAGGTGCTCATGAGCTCCAACGAGTTTATGTACGTAAGATAGGACCAGGTATCCCATTTTGTGGATGAGGAGTTCGCAACCATGTTCCATGACAATCCTATTCCGCCGTTGACTCGCCGCGAGATGCTCCGCCGTATCGGTGCGGGATTCGGCACCCTGGGACTCGCGGGTGTCGTGGCCGAGCTGGGAAGTTCTCAGTCGACGCTATCTGCGACGCCTCAGTCGGTTGTCTCGTCCCTGGATCCAAAGGCTCCCCATTTCGCTCCCAAGGCCAAGCGTGTGATTCAGCTCTTCATGCCGGGAGGTCCTTCTCAGGTCGACACTTTCGACTACAAGCCAGACATTCAAACCTACGAAGGACAGCGCCCTGCAATCGTGGATCGGAAGTCCCTTCGCGACACCAAGAACGGACTGTTCCCTTCACCGTTCGGGTTCAAGCAGTACGGCGAGTCTGGGAAATGGGTTAGCGATCTCTTCCCGCATGTCGGTGACTGCGTGGATGACATCTGCTTTATCCATTCCATGCACACGGACATTCCCGAGCACGCTGGGGCCATCCTGATGATGAATGTGGGGTACCTCCAACCCAGCCGCCCCAGCATGGGATCCTGGATGGTCTATGGGCTGGGTTCTGAAAACCAGGATCTACCCGGATTCGTGGCCATGAGTCCGCGAGCCCAGCCCCGCGGCAAATTGGCAAACTGGGGGAATTCCTTCCTTCCCAGTGCCTACACCGGGACTTATGTCAATATCCACGAGATGGAGACTGGCAAGATCCTGAAGAATCTCGAGAACAGATGGCTGCCCAAGGCCGAGCAGCAGAGGCAGGTTGAATTCTTGACCCGGATCAATCAACTCGATCTCCAGCGGCAGCAGCAAGATCAGCTGTTGGAAGGCAGCATCCAGGCGATGGAAATGGCGTTCCGCATGCAGTTCGCGGCGCCGGAGGTATTCGACCTCTCCCAGGAGAGCAAAGCCACACTTGCCCTCTATGGGGATAGTGAGTATGCCAAGGGATGCCTGTTGGCGCGCCGGCTCGTCGAGCGCGGCGTGAGAATGGTACAGGTGTCGCATTCCATAGACGAATATGACATCGCCTGGGATACCGGACACAAGGATATCGTCGGTGGTCACAAGACACTAGCGGATGCCTGCGATCAGGGGATCGCAGCCCTCATCAAAGACCTCAAACAGAGAGGCCTTCTGGATGAAACGCTCGTGATTTGGGGGGGGGAGTTCGGCAGGTCTCCTACGTCAGAGGGAAAGAAGGGCCGTGACCATGACCATTATGGGTTCACCGTCTGGATGGCGGGTGGAGGCGTAAAGCCCGGGTTCAGCTATGGTGCGACCGATCAGTTCGGCTTGACGGCGGTAGAGAACCCCGTTCATGTCCACGACCTACACGCCACCATCCTGCATCTGATGGGCCTCGACCACGAGAAGCTCACCTACAGGTATTCGGGCCGGGATTTCCGTCTGACGGATGTTCATGGAAAAGTGATCCACAACATCATCGCCTGATTAGGACAGGAAAGACGCAAAGTCTGCTTTCGAACGATCCCCTCGCCCGACTAGTTGCAGGTCAGTGTCCCCCCAGCGGTGCTGTCCCCTTCGATAAAGAAACTTGGATTGAATTCATCACCTACGCCAACGGCGTTGTTGCGGGTAGCCCAGGGTTGGCGATGCGGAGCGAGGCGAGCTACCCTGGGTCAAGGTCGTTCAAGAAAATACGCTACCCCGAAGGGGTTATTGCCGACCGGAAACGCGTTGGCAATAACGCTTTCAGCGTAGAAGAGGCAGGGCGACTTGAACCCAGGGTAGCTCGCTTCGCTCCGCATCGCCAACCCTGGGCTACCCGCAATAACGCTG